>Ga0228711_1000090_pt1 | contig 71335 bp, 67 predicted proteins | sample MedpolnodulmetaG_2_FD_177996 | JGI IMG/M metagenome (GOLD analysis project Ga0228711, IMG submission 177996) | Root nodule microbial communities from Medicago polymorpha collected in Santa Monica, California, United States - brown nodules | ecosystem: Host-associated > Plants > Roots > Nodule...
GGTGCGACGTGCGATCTCCGAACAGGACAAACCTTCCTCATTCAAAGCGTGCACTGTATCGAACACCGCCTGCCGTGATTCTCGATGAGCGTGACGCCCCCGGCGCCGGTGCCTTGCGTCAACGTGCAAATCATCCTGAAGCAGATCGATTTGCGCGCTCCCGATCCATTTATCCGGCAACAATGCTCGTCCGGTGGCGCGGCCGCCAAGGCTCATCTGTAAGCGTGAAAGTGGAACGCATTGATGATCTCCAACCGCTTCCGTTTCGAAAGAGATGCAGCGCAAGACGAACCAGTCCTAACTGCGGGCGGCCCTCCAAAAGAGGGTTTCAGACCGGTTTTTCCGCTCGCAGGACGACTGCGGCGTAAACGATCGCTACCCCGCCAATCAAAGCGGACACGTGTCCAAGCTGCGACAGATGCAAATAATCGATCACGACGCCCCCGGTGATCGCTCCGATCCCTGCCCCGGCATTTGCCGCCGAAACATTGACTGTTGCCGCCAAGGCTTGCGCCTTTTTTCCCGCTTCCATCACTCGGATTTGGCAGACCGGGAATAATGCGGTGTAGGAGATGCCCCACAGCCCCAGCACCGCTGCAAGAAGCCAGTGGTTTTGCGCCGCTGGGGTAAACAAAAGCATCGCAATGATCAAAAGCACGGTGAAGAGGAGTGTTGCGAAAAGCGGATTTCGATCCGCCATGAACCCGCCCATCCAATTTCCGATGAGACCAACCATACCAAAGCCCATAAGCCACCAGCCGACGTGGCGCGGGTCGATACCAGCAACATTCTCAAGGAGATCGGCCAAAAAGGTGTAAGCAGTGAACATGGCGACGAAAACAAGGACAGAGAGACCGACGTGAGCGAGGAACCGCTTGTCGTTGATAAGCGAAGGTTGGTGCTGTGCTCCGGTCGGCCGCGGTCCACTGGCCAAGCGCGGCATAAACCGCAAGATCATGGCGGCCAGGAGAAGCGACGCGACCGCGAGAATGATGAATGATCCTCGCCAGCCAATAGACGTCGCCGCGACAGTACCGAGCGGAACGCCGAGAACGAGAGCGGCAGAGATACCGAGATACACTCGCGCGACTGCCCGCCCGGAATGGTGGGGCTCGACGAGCTGCGCTGCTGTTTCACTTGCGGTTCCCCAAAATACCGGAAGCGCAAGCGCCGGAATAAATCGAGCGACGGCGAGAACCCACACGTTGGGAGCAAGTGCCGCCACCAGGTTGGACGCGGCAAAGATCATCAGAATTATGAAAAAGAGTCTTTTTCTTTCACGATGCGCCAGCTTTGCTGTTAGGAAAGGACCGCAAAGCATCACGGTAAATGCGAAAAGGCTTACCAGCCAGCCGGCTTGTGCAGTTGTGATTGCGAACTCGCGCGCCACTTGTGGGATCAGGCCAATAATCAGAAACTCGGTCGTCACGAGGACGAAACCTGAAAGGCCAAGTATGAGGATTGAAAGCGCAGTGCTTCCGCCGCCTTGTATAGGCGATGAGGAATGTGTGGTCATGTGTTTTGGTCCAGCTTTAGAACATGAGTGGTCAGCACCGGGATCGACCACGATCCCGGCTCGGTCATACGGCGCCAGTCGGCCCGCTGCTTAAGGTGTTATGGGCTCGGCAATCCGACCTTCCAAGGGCTCAATTTCCCGGCCACATGGCCAGGAACATCGAGACAATGCCGGATAGTTCAGCTTCGCTAGCCCCTGTTCCGGCGGCAACCAGCAAGCCATCGCTTGCAGCCTTCAAGGAAAGAGCAAGACTTTTCGCGTCTATCGTCGCGGGAAAATCACCTTGGCGCTGTGCCTGGATCATGCGCTCGATCAGCTTTTCCCGCCAGAAATCGCTACGCTCCATTACGAAGGTGCGGATTGCCTCATCTCCAGGAGCATGGCTCACCGAATGGACAATGCCCATGCTTCCTTTTGGATTTGCAGAATCGGTCTGGAGGGCCAGGGTACCGCGAAAAAGCCGCTCGGCCACCGCGCGCGCCGTAGGCTGCTCAAGCGCATCCATCATGTAGGCGGTCTTTTCCCGCTCGTAGAGCTCCATGACCCGGTGAAACAGTGCCTCCTTGTCACCGAAGGTCGCATAGAGGCTCGCGCGATTGAGACCCATTGCCTTCAGAAGAGTACTTATGCTGGCTCCGGTGTAGCCATGCTCCCAGAATACCCGCATGGCGGCGGTGAGCGCTTGGTCGGTGTCAAACTGTCGTGGACGTCCTCGGCCTTGCGTATGCTCGAGCGTCGGGCTCGCAATCATTGATTCTTCCTCTTTGATGCTCTGTCCAGGATGTCGATGACTTTAGGCCCCAGCAGATTGGCATTCCAATCTTCAGAAAAGGCCTCTGACACTGTGGAGTCCATGCGATAGACGCGATTTTCGGAAAAGGAACCCAGTTCAGAAATCACGCGCCGAACAAACGTCTCGTCCTTCGAGAAATTTATGAGAAAGACATGGTCCGGCTTCGCGGTATGCATAGCGTCGGTCGCCATCGGCAACAAGCCATCGCCTGGGATAGCAACATTTTGGGGTAACACGAGCTCGAATCCTAGCGAACCGAGGACCTCGATCATCGGCCCTGCGACTTCATGTGTCCCATCGAATACATATGTCGTCGTGCCATAGAGTTCGACCAACAACATCCGCTTGCCCGAGCCCATAGCGCGGTCGATATTTGGTGTCATCATTTTGTCAGCATCCTTCAACACGGTCTGTAGTCCTGAGTGGGCCTGATCTTCACTTGCAAGAGCGATGCAAAGCGTGACCACAGCGAGCCGTGAAATACGGGATCTGAACGTTTGGCCTTCAGCGAATCCCGAATCCTGTTTGCAGCAGATCATATGTAACCCCTTTTTTTATTGCCGATAGGCAACGAGGCAATCTTATTTTCGGAACGATCAGTTCAATAATATATTCGGAACGATCGGTCAATAAACTATTTGGCGCCGGGCAAGCTTTTTGCGTTCGTGGCATTTGAATGCCTTCGGTGCACACGTTGCGAGTTTCAAAGACTGATGGTGCAGTTCATGCGCATTTCCGCAACCAGATTCCTGTGGCAATCCAGAGAGACGGTCATCGCTGGGAAAGTGCGGTCTGCCCTTTCTCGCGGCCACGACTTCAGCTTGCAGCGCACGGGCGCCTGAAATCGCGGCCCGGAATGTCAATCACGATTCCGCTAGGCACGACGTAGCTGTGGCCTACGGTCGGTTTGACGCGAGCGATTCTGCGGCACGATCGCCGGACAAGACAGAGCCCGATTGCCGCTTTAACAATAAAATCGTCGGCCGCCATCTTGGCTTCGCTTTCACTGACACGGGCGTTCCACGCGGTTTAGTCGAAGGTTTATCAATTTAGCTTCCCGGCGCCGGCTATGCCTGGTGCCTCCCTTGGACGTGCGTCATCAGGATGTTCCGATCACGATCTCCACAAGATTGGGGTGGCCCGATGACAAACCGCGCCGGACCGCCGGCGCGATCTCGTCTGCCGATGCCACCCGCTGAGAAGCCACGCCGAACGCCTTGGCAAGGGCCGCGAAGTCGATTGGCGGATCGCTCAGTTCCATTCCAGCGATGGTCGAATTGCCGCCCTTCTCGTATCCCTGAGCGACCGAATATCGCTTTAGGATATTGTACTCGGAATTGTTCATGATTACGAAGGTGACTGGAACACGCAATCTCGCCGCCGTCCAAAGAGCTTGTGGGGCATAAAGAGCAGAACCGTCGCCCACAAGCACAACGACGGGCGAACGGTTGGTCCCGAGAGAAACACCCACCGCGGCGGGCAACCCCCATCCGAGAATTGCGCTTCGCATGAACAGGTAGCGACGGACAGGGGTCTGCTCAAGGAACGCTCTCACATGCATCATGGTGGCTGGCGCCTCATCCACAACGATGACGTCCTCCGCAAGCGCACCCAGAACTTCACCCGCAGCTACAAACGGCATGACAGGTATGCGGTGTCTTTCCTCTGCAAGTCGCGCTGTTAGGGCCGCCATCCGCTTCTCTCGCTCGACCGCAGCAAAAGCGCGAACGGCGCCTACGGCCTGCTTATGATCTCGGGTTGCATCGATAAGAAGCGGGAGAAGAGCCGACAGCGATGCCTTCAGATTGCCGATGCAGGCAAGTTCTGTGGAATAGGTCCGCCCGGCCTCAGAACCATCGTGGGTGAGCTGAAAGATCTTGCAGCTTTGCGGAACCGCTGGTCCGTCGCTGTAGAGGTAGGAGATGAAGGGATTGTCCCCCACCACCAGCACTGCCTGAAAGTCGGACAGTAGGACGCTCATGTCCGCGGCTGTTGTCGGAAGATTTCCTTTCCACAAAGGGTGGGCAGCGGGAAAAGACATGCTGCCCGGCCAGGAAGGGCCATAGACCGGGGCGCCGAGAACCTCTACGACTTCGATGAGCTGCGAATTGGCCTCGCAAGCATCGACCTCGTCTGTAGCGATCACCGCCAGTTGGCCCGGGTGGAGTGGCCAAGGCAGTGGCTAGATTCCGCAGCCCGCCCGCGATGGCCGTTCGGTTTATCATAGATGGCGAGCCTGCGGTGGCTGATGTTTCGCCAGTCAGGACGTCAATTGGCAGTGATAGAAAGACAGGCCCGAAGGGCGGTGTCATCGTGGCTTGCAGGCCTCGCCTGCTGAGCGGAGGGATTTGATCCGGGTGAAGCACTTCCCTCGCCCATTTTACCGCAGGCCCAGCCATAGCAAGCGCGTCACCATAAAGAACCGGATCACTGAAACTGTGTCGGGTGTCCTGCTGGCCCACGGTTAAAAGCATCGGTGTCTTGGCAATCCTGGAATGCAGAAGAGCCCCCATCGCGTGCCCGAGCCCGCCAGCGGTGTGGAGATTGACGAACGCAGGTTTGCCGCTCGCTTTAGCGTTTTCACCTCATGGTGCCGCAGGACCGCGTCAATGATGTCCTTGTAAAGTCGATGACGACGTCCTCCCGCTATGATGAAGTATCGCCAACTCATTTCGTTCTACAGGATGACATAGGATAAGCGAATTCGCGATCACTGCTCTTGTCCTGCTCGGTGCACGCTTGGACGAAAACCTCTTTCAGTTCCAGACCGTCCCGCGCATGATTGTTCGCGCCGTCAGATCGATCTATGCCCAGAAGATTTTTCCTGTTGGATCGGTGGTTGCGTCTGCGGTCAGGGATGCAACAAGCCCCGCGGTCATCGCCAGACGGTCGGTGAGCTGGCCGGCGAATTTCCCGAAACCAGCGTCTCCAGAATATGTCGAGCCACCGGCAGACGCATCCCGTCGTGAAGGGTACGCCTGTCCAATTGACGCTGCGTTAATCGAGATTACTGTTGCCTTCGGCGTGTATAACAAGACGATAAGGGGCACGGCCGTCGATATTGGCGTTTGCTTCGTTTCTCGACGAGACCAGACCGAGGCGCAGAAACATTTTTGCCGCGAATGGCTTCGATCAACAAAATTGCAGCTGGGCAGTTGAGTTTCCTCTTACCTACCACCTCTTCGAAAGAAAGGAGCAAGGAAGGGAGGGTTACATCGACAACACCTGGCCGAAACCTGCGGTCGTCCAGCAGCGGCTCTTCCAATAGAGCGCCGTTTGGCAACAGCCAATCTAAGATCGAAGCCGCCGAATCACAACATGATGTCTTCCTCACCACCTCCCCAGTGCTGAAAAAGGCGCGCGTCGAAAGGAGGCCTTCGAAATACCCTCCCAGTCGACGGCATACTCATCAACGATGATGTTACCCAACATTTACTTGGGGTTCACGCCATCCAGGTCATTTTTGACCGCTCGACGACATCGTCTGTCTATACGGCTACTGCCGAGCAGCCGGATTGCCACGAAATCTCTTTCCTTGGATCGGAAGACAAGCACGTGTCGTATCATCCTCGCATCTATCATTGCTCTGTCTTCGGCCCCTTAGGCGTTTCGACGTAAACAATGAGCAAGTCTTTTGCGTCGATCTGGTCGCCGGCCTTGACGAGGACTTCGGCGACGGTGCCGTCCTTTTCGGCATGCAGCGCCGTTTCCATCTTCATCGCCTCGATGGAGAGCAGCACGTCGCCGGCCTTGACCGCCTGCCCTGCCGTCACGAAGACGCGGGAGATAACGCCCGGCATCGGAGCGCCGAGATGGGCTGCATTGTCGGTCTCGGCCTTGCGGCGAACGGCGCTGCCGGAAGCACCATGCGCCCGATCCAGCACCTTGATGCGGCGCGGCTGGCCGTTCAGCTCGAAGAACACCGTCACCATGCCCTGCGCATCCGGCGCGCTGGCCGCCTGGTTGACGACGACCAGCGTCTTACCCTTCTCGATATCGGCAGGCAGTTCCTCACCATCGGCCATGCCGTAGAAATAGGCATGCGTCGGCAGAACCGAGACCGGACCGTATGTATCCGATGCCAGGGCAAAGTCTGTGAACACCTTGGGATACATCAGGTAGGAGGCGAATTCGAAATCGTCGACCTTGCGCTCCAGCTTGTCCTCGATCACCTTGCGCTCGGCATCCAGATCAGCCGGCGGCAGCAGCGAGCCCGGAACCGCGGTATAGGGCTTGTCGCCTTTCAACGCCTTCTTCTGGATCGCTTCCGGCCATCCGCCCGGCGGCTGACCGAGATCGCCCTTCAACATGGCGACGACCGAATCCGGGAAGGCGATATCCTTGGCCGGGTTCTCGACATCGGCGACGGTGAGGTCTTGGGACACCATCATCAGCGCCATGTCGCCAACCACCTTGGACGACGGTGTCACCTTGACGATGTCGCCGAACATCTGGTTCACGTCGGCATAGGTCTGGGCGACCTTGTGCCAATTGGTATGCAGCCCGAGCGAACGGGCCTGTTCCTTGAGATTGGTGAACTGGCCGCCCGGCATCTCATGCAGGTAGACTTCAGACGCCGGCCCCTTGAGGTCGCTTTCGAAGGCTGCATACTGGCCGCGAACCGCTTCCCAATAGAACGAGATTTTCCTGATCCATTCCGGATCGAGGCCGGTATCCCGCTCCGTGCCCGACAGAGCCTCGACGATCGAGCCGAGGCAGGGCTGCGACGTGTTGCCCGACAAGGCATCCATCGCCGCATCCACCACGTCGACGCCGGCATCCACCGCTGCAAGCACGGTGGCAGCCGAAATGCCGGACGTATCATGGGTGTGGAAATGGATCGGCAGCGAGGTCGCTTCCCTCAGCGCCTTGAACAGAACGCGCGCAGCCGCCGGCTTCAGCAGGCCCGCCATATCCTTCACCGCGATGATATGCGCACCGGCCTTCTCCAGGTCGGCAGCAAGTGCTGTGTAATACTTAAGGTCGTATTTCGGCCGGGCGGAATTAAGCAGATCGCCGGTATAGCAGATCGTCGCCTCGCAGAGCCTGTTCTCCTCGTTCACCGCGTCCATCGAGACGCGCATGTTGTCGACCCAGTTTAGGCAGTCGAACACGCGGAACAGGTCGATGCCGCCTTTCGCCGCCTGGCGCACGAAATATTTGACCACATTGTCGGGATAGTTCGTGTAGCCGACGCCATTGGCACCGCGCAGCAGCATCTGCAGGAGAATGTTCGGCGCGCCCTCGCGGATCAGCGCCAGCCTCTCCCACGGATCCTCGGTGAGGAAGCGCATAGACACGTCGAAGGTCGCCCCGCCCCAGCATTCCAGCGAGAAGAGATTGGGCAGAGCCCGCGCATAGGCGCCGGATATCCGGGCGATGTCATGGGTGCGCATGCGGGTCGCCAGCAGCGACTGGTGGCCGTCGCGCATCGTCGTGTCGGTAACCAAAGCGCGCATCTCGCCCCGCATCCACTCGGCGAACTTCTTCGGGCCGAGCGCATCGAGCTTCTGTTTGGTGCCGTCCGGAATATCGCCGTTGATATAGGGGATGACCGGCTTCGTCGCATTCGCCGAAGGCTCCGGCCGGCCCTTGGTCTCCGGATGGCCGTTGACGGTGACGTCGGCAAGATAGGTCAAGAGCTTGGTGGCGCGGTCGGCACGCTTCACCTGCTCGAACAGTTCCGGCGTCGTGTCGATGAAGCGCGTCGTGTAGGAATTGTCGCGGAAGCTCGGATGGGTGATGATCGCTTCGAGGAAGGTCAGGTTGGTGGCGACGCCGCGGATGCGGAACTCGCGCAGTGCCCGGTCCATCCGGGCGATGGCTTCCAGAGGCTGCGGCGCCCAGGCAGTTACCTTGACCAACAGCGGATCGTAGAACCGGGTGATGATTGCACCCGTATAGGACGTACCGCCGTCTAGCCGGATGCCGAAGCCCGACGCCGAACGATAGGCGGTAATGCGGCCGTAATCGGGAATGAAATTTTGCTCCGGGTCTTCCGTCGTGATGCGGCACTGCATAGCATGGCCGTTAAGCCGGATATTTTCCTGGGCCGGCACGCCCGATTCCGGCGTGCCGATGGCAACGCCGTCGAGAATGTGGATCTGGGCCTTGACGATGTCGATGCCGGTGACGACCTCGGTCACCGTATGCTCTACCTGGATGCGCGGGTTCACTTCGATGAAGTAGAATTCGCCGGTATCGCTATCCATCAGATATTCGACCGTGCCGGCACCGACATAACTTGTGGCGCCCGCGATCTTCAGTGAATAGGCCGCAAGCTCGGCCCGCTGCTCCTCGGAAAGATAAGGGGCCGGCGCGCGTTCCACCACTTTTTGGTTGCGGCGCTGGATCGAGCAGTCACGCTCGAACAGATGCACGACATTGCCATGTGTATCGCCGAGGATCTGGCTTTCCACATGGCGTGCCCGCTCAACCAGCTTTTCGAGATAGACCTCGTCCTTGCCGAAAGCCGCTTTCGCTTCGCGCTTGGCCTCGACCACTTCCTTGGCGAGATCCTTCGGATCGCGAATGGCGCGCATGCCGCGACCGCCGCCGCCCCAGGATGCCTTCAGCATGACCGGATAGCCGATCTCCTCGGCCATCTTCGCCACGACATCCATATCATCGGGCAAGGGCTCGGTGGCCGGCACCACGGGCACGCCGACTGAAATCGCAAGATTGCGCGCCGCAACCTTGTTGCCGAGCTGTCGCATCGTATCGGGACGCGGGCCGATGAAGATGATTCCGGCCTCGTCGCAGGCATCGACGAATTCAGGGCTTTCCGACAAGAGACCATAGCCTGGATGGATCGCATCGGCGCCCGCGAGCTTGGCAACCCGGATCACTTCCGAGATCGACAGGTAGCTTTCGATCGGGCCGAGGTCTTTTTCCAGGTGTGGACCGCGACCGACCTGATAGCTTTCGTCCGCCTTGAACCGGTGCAGCGAGAGCTTGTCTTCCTCCGCCCAGATCGCAACCGTCTTGATGCCGAGCTCATTGGCGGCGCGAAAGACGCGGATGGCGATTTCGGATCGGTTGGCAACAAGTATTTTCGAGATCGGCATAGGTTTTCCCCTGCGCGAGTGCAATTACGTTGGATCACTCAAACTGTTGTTTGCCGGACCTATCGAGCAGTTAAGATCGTGGAGGAGACCGTCCTTAAGTCCGTAGATCCAGCCGTGAACCGAAACGTCCTTCCCTTCCCGCCATGCGTGTTAAAGGATCGGCGTTCGACTGAGCCGGTTCACCTGCTCGATAGCGGACAGCTCGCATAGGCGGTCCAGTTGATCTTCGTTGGACCGTTCGGCCTCATCGCACCGGTACCCGCGGCCCGCCACATCGCGTATCGGCTGTAACCAGTGATCGATGGAGCCAAAGCGGCTGCCGCTCACGGCGGCCCGGACACCGCCGCAGCCATAATGTCCGCAGACAATGATATGTCTAACACCCAACTGGAGGACTGCGTACTCGACGACGGACAACATGTTCAGGTCCGCCGGATGCACCAAGTTCGCCACGTTGCGATGAACGAAGACTTCTCCAGGATCCAAACCCGTGATCACATTGGCGGGAACTCGACTGTCGGAGCATCCGATCCAAAGGTACTCCGGCTCCTGGAGCTGCGAGAGCTTTTTGAAGTAATCTGGACATTGATGCCGCTTCTCAAGGGACCAATGGCGGTTCGCATCCAGCAGCCTTTGTGTCATGTGTTTACCTTCCTGATCGTCGTTCTGCCTACGAATAACTCACAGGCATCGCTCGGCAATCTATGATCCTTCGTGGCGTAGCAAAGGGCCGGGTCAGCCATGCCGCCAGCGACGAAATCACCGCCAAAACCGACCCACACGGTGTCAAGACGGGATCTTGGAAAAGCCACTACGTTTGACCCTGCTTCTATCGCACGCTCTTCAGCGGATCCTTTTTCGTACCTCCGCATGAATGCGAGCACCCTCTTTACGCAACCGATCATTTCTTTCTCTCTACATGTTCGGATAGACCGGCCCCTCACCGCCCTGGGGCGGGACCCAGTTGATGTTCTGGTTGGGGTCCTTGATGTCGCAGGTCTTGCAGTGGACGCAGTTCTGAGCGTTGATGACGTAGGTTTCCTGCCCGTCCTTCTCGACCCACTCGTAGACGCCGGCCGGACAGTAGCGGGTCGACGGGCCGCCATAGACGTCCAGTTCCGATTGCTTCTGCAGCGCCATGTCCTTGACCTGCAGATGGACCGGCTGGTCCTCCTCGTGGTTGGTATTGGACAGGAACACCGAGGACAGGCGGTCGAAGGTCAGGACTCCGTCCGGCTTCGGGTAGTCGATCTTTTTGTATCTGGCGGCGGACTCCAGCGCGGCTGCATCCGTCTTGCCGTGTTTCAGCGTGCCGAAGAACGACAAGCCGAAGAGCTGGTTGGTCCACATGTCGAGGCCGCCGAGCGCGATGCCGAGACCGGTGCCAAGCTTCGACCAGAGCGGCTTGACGTTGCGGACGCGCTTCAGATCCTTGCCTATGGCGGTGCCGCGCCACTCGTTTTCGATCTCGATTACCTCGTCATGGGCGCGGCCGGCTCCGATGGCTCTGGCAATGTTGTCGGCGGCGAGAATGCCGGACAGGACCGCATTGTGGCTGCCCTTGATGCGCGGCACGTTGACGAGGCCGGCGGAACAGCCGATCAGCGCGCCGCCCGGGAAGGTCAGCTTCGGCACCGACTGGTAACCGCCCTCGGTGATGGCGCGCGCACCGTAGGAGAGGCGCTTGGCGCCCTCGAACGTGCCGCGGATGGCCGGATGGGTCTTGAAGCGCTGGAATTCCTCGAACGGGTAGAGATAGGGGTTCTTGTAGTCCAGATGCACGACGAAGCCGACGGCCACCATATCGTCTTCGAGATGATAGAGGAACGAACCGCCGCCGGTGTTCATGCCGAGGGGCCAGCCGAAGGAATGCTGCACCAGGCCCGGACGGTGGTGCTCCGGCTTCACCTGCCAGAGTTCTTTCAGGCCGATGCCGTATTTCTGGGGCTCGCGATCCTTCTGAAGATCGAACCGGTTGATCAGCTGCTTTGCGAGCGAGCCGCGCACGCCCTCGCCGATCAGCGTGTACTTGCCGATCAGCTCCATGCCGCGCGTAAACGCCGGGCCTGGCTCGCCGTTGCGTTCGACACCCATGTCGCCGGTCGCCACACCCTTGACCGCGCCGTTTTCGTCGTAGAGCACTTCGGTCGCGGCAAAACCCGGATAGATCTCAACACCCAGGGCTTCCGCCTTTTCCGCGAGCCAGCGACAGACGTTTCCGAGCGAGACGATGTAACTGCCATGATTGTTCATCAGCGGCGGCATCATCACGTTGGGCAGCCGCACCGAGCCGGCGGGCCCCAAGAACAGGAAATGGTCAGCGGTGACCGGCTGCTTGAACGGATGGCCCGCCTCTTCACGCCAGCCGGGCAGAAGCGCGTCGATGCCCGAAGGATCGACCACAGCGCCCGAGAGGATGTGGGCGCCGACTTCCGAGCCCTTTTCCAGAACAACGACAGTGAGATCAGGATTGATCTGCTTCAGCCGGATCGCGGCAGACAGACCGGCCGGACCTGCCCCGACGACTACTACGTCGAATTCCATCGCTTCGCGCATGAGAAGGTGCTCTGTAGAGTAATTCACCATGGCTGTCCTCAGCAGATCACCGTTTCGGCGATCTTGATGCCGAAACCCTCAAGGCCGACATAGTGCCGTTCGCTGCGGGTGAGCAGCTTGATCGATGATACGCCCAGGTCTCTTAGGATCTGCGCGCCGAGGCCGATCTCCAGCCATTCGTTCTCGCGCGCCTGTGCCTCGGCGTGGGCTTCGAAGCCCTGACGCACCTTGCGCCCGGTCTCGGTTTGACCGACACCTACGAAACCTTCGCGCAGGTAGATGATGACTCCGCGGCCTTCTTCCGCAATCTTCGCCAGGTAACGATCGATGGATCGGTTGTCGCCGAACACGTCCCGAGTGACGTTCTCCAAGTGCAGCCGCACGGGGATATCGACACCGTCGCGGATGTCCCCGAAGACAACCGCTACATGCTGCATCGAATCCCAAGGCAGCGAGTAGGCATGCGCCTTGGCCTTGCCCTGCGGTGTTTCCAAACCGAAGCTCGCATGCAGCTCGATCAGGGTCTCCTTCCGCTGGCGGTAGGCGATGAGATCGGCGACCGAAACCTGCTTGAGACCATGCCTGACCGCGAAATCGACCACCTGCTGGCCGCGGGTCACGGTGCCGTCGTCGTTCACCAGTTCACAGATGACGCCGATTGGCGGAAGGTTGGCGAGCTTGCAGAGATCGACCGCCGCCTCGGTATGACCGGAGCGCATCAGAACCCCGCCTTCGCGGGCGATCAAAGGAAAGATGTGACCGGGTCGCACGAAATCTGAGGGTCCAACATTCGGGTTGGCGAGGTTGCGGACGGTCAGCGTACGATCTTCAGCTGAGATGCCGGTCGTCGTCCCATGCTTGAAATCGACCGCCACCGTGAACGCCGTCGTATGGGCGCTATCGTTCTCCGCCACCATGGCGTTTAGGTTGAGCCGCTTGGCCTCCTCGCGCGGCATCGGGGCGCAGACGATGCCGGATGTGTGGCGCACGATGAAGGCCATCTTGTCCGGCGTGCAGTGTACCGCCGCAACAATCAGGTCGCCTTCGTTTTCACGGTCGTCATCATCGGTCACGACGACGATCTCACCAGCCTCGAAGGCGCGAAGAGCGTCGACGACGCGCTTATGATCATAGCCCAAGTTACCCCGAGTCAAACCGCGAGGCTCGGTTGTTATATCGACCGAGGGATCTTGACCCTCGGAAAATCGCGCTGACCTGTTACTCAAGAGAGCGCCTTTTCGAGCTTGGGCAGGATTTCGAAGAGGTCTCCGACGAGGCCGTAGTCGGCGACCTGGAAAATCGGTGCCTCCTCGTCCTTGTTGATGGCGACGATGACCTTCGAATCCTTCATGCCGGCGAGATGCTGGATGGCACCGGAAATGCCGACCGCGATATAGAGCTGCGGCGCGACGATCTTGCCCGTCTGGCCGACCTGCCAATCGTTCGGGGCATAACCCGCATCGACGGCGGCGCGGGATGCGCCGACGGAAGCGCCGAGCTTGTCGGCAACCGGCAGGATGACTTCCTGGAATTTTTCCGGAGAGCCGAGCGCGCGGCCACCCGAGATGATGATCTTGGCGGAGGTCAGTTCCGGGCGCTCGGATAAGGAGAGCGCGTCGGAGACGAAGCTCGATACACCCGGGTTCGCTGCAGCAGAGGTGCTTTCGACGGCGGCCGAGCCGCCTTCGCCTGCTGCGGCAAAGGATGCCGTACGCACGGTGATGACCTTCTTGGCGTCAGTCGACTGGACGGTCTGGATGGCGTTGCCGGCATAGATCGGACGCGTGAACGTGTCGGCGGAGACGACCTCGATGATTTCCGAGACCTGCATCACGTCAAGCAGGGCTGCGACGCGCGGCATGATGTTCTTGGCCGAAGTGGTGGCCGGCGCGATGATCGTGTCATAGGCCGGTGCCAGGGAAACGATGAGCGCCGCGACCGGTTCGGCCAGCTTGTTGGCAAGGCTCGCGTCGTCGGCGAGGAGAACCCTCGAGACGCCGGCGAGCTTGGAAGCCGCATCGGCAGCAGCCTGGGCACCGAAGCCCGCGACGAGAACATGCACATCGCCACCGATCTGGGCCGCCGCGGTCAGCGCCTTGGCGGTCTGGTCGGAGAGGCTTGCATTGTCGTGTTCGGCGAAAAGAAGAATAGCCATGATGTTCTTTCTCCTGTTCTCAGATCACGCCGGCAGTCTTGAGGCTGGCGACCAGCTCCTCGACGCTTCCAACCTTGACGCCCGCCTTGCGGCCGCCCGGCTCTTCCGTCTTCAAGACGTTGAGGCGGGGTGCCGTGTCGACGCCAAAGTCAGAAGGCGCCTTCTCGTCGAGCGGCTTCTTCTTGGCTTTCATGATGTTCGGCAGCGAGGCGTAGCGCGGCTCGTTCAGACGCAGGTCGGTCGTGACGACTGCCGGCAGCTTTACTTCGATCGTCTGGAGACCGCCATCCACTTCGCGGGTCACCTTGGCGGAGCCGTCGGCGATCTCGATCTTCGAGGCGAAGGTCGCCTGGGCGGAGCCGAGAAGGGCCGCCAGCATCTGGCCGGTCTGGTTGCTATCGTCGTCGATCGCCTGTTTGCCGACGATGATCAGGCCGGGCTGTTCGGCATCGACGACGCCCTTCAGGATTTTTGCGACGGCAAGCGGTTCGACCACGTCGTCGGTTTCGACCAGGATCGCCCGGTCGGCGCCCATGGCGAGGGCGGTGCGCAGCGTTTCTTCTGCCTTGGCCGGGCCGATCGACACGACGATCACCTCTTCGGCCTTGCCGGCTTCCTTCAGCCGGAGGGCCTCTTCGACGGAAATTTCGTCGAACGGGTTCATCGACATCTTCACGGTAGCCAGCTCGACGCCCGTTCCGTCCGGCTTGACCCGGATCTTCACGTTGTAGTCGACGACTCGCTTGACAGGCACCAGGATCTTCATGGGGTGTTCCTTCCCGGGCAACCGGCGCGTTGCAGAATGCTGCGGGCGCGGATACGCACGGGTTCATCGACCATTGCGCCATCGACGGAAATTGCGCCATCGCCGGATGCCAGAACCCGTTCGGCCCAAGCGATTTCCAGCGCATCCGGCGTGTAGCCGGACCTTACTGCGTCGATCTGCCGAGGATGAATGCAGAGTTTGCCGCCGAAGCCCAGGCGCTGCCCATAACGGGCGTCGTCTATAATAAGCGTTTCGTCCTCGATCGCCGTGGTGACCCCGTCAATTGGAGGCGGCAGACTTGCAAGCCGTGAGGCGATTACCAGCTCGCAACGTGCCGACAGCAGGGCGTCTCGTGCATGCGCACAGCCGAGATCGGCCACCAAGTCGATTGAGCCGAAGGCGAGCCGCTTGACCGCCGGATGCGCGGCGATGGCGCGCGCTCGCGCAATCCCGAGTGCCGTTTCGACAAGCGCAATAACAGGCAGATTAGCGGCAGGACTTGTGGAGATTGCGTCGAGCGTGTCGTCCGTCTCTGTTTTTGGCAGCATGATCGCTGCAGGCATCAGGCGCGCTGCGGCCGAAAGATCGTCGGCATACCAGCGCGTTCCGGCCGCGTTGATGCGCAGGATGACGGGGCGGGCGGTGAAAACGGTTGAAAGATTTGTCCGCGCAGCCACCTTGTTCGCGTCGCCTACGGCGTCCTCAAGGTCGATGATGACGGCATCCGCCCCGGAGGCGGCTGCCTTGGCAAATCGTTCAGGGCGGTCGGCCGGCACGAAAAGCGCCGTGGTGAAATCCGGCAATCCGTTCATGTCCAGCGCGCCTCCGCGGCCATCGCTACCGGCCCGTTCTCGGCTGCGGTCCACAAGGCGATCGTCTCGGCGGTCTCGCTCGCATGCAGCCCGAAAGGCCCTCCATCGAAAAGAGGAGATTGGCTGCGGAACGAGAACCGGGACGGCGGCCGACCGCGAAGCTCCGTGGCGAAATTGTAAAGCAGCGTGGCCTGCAGGGGACCATGCACGACGAGACCGGGATAGCCCTCTTCCTTCATCGCATAGGGTCGGTCGTAATGGATGCGGTGGCCGTTGAAGGTCAGGGCCGAATAGCGAAAAAGAACCGTTGGCGTCGGATCAAAGGACCGCCGATGCTCGCCCGCAGGCGCAAGTTTGGGCGAAGCATCGGCGGATGGCCGCGCATCGCCACGATAGACGATATCCTGGCGCTCGGTGATGATATCACGGCCATCGACAGTGATACGGTGCTCAACCGCGACGAAGCACAAGGTGCCGCTGCGTCCCTGCTTCGCGGTGACATCGGCAATGCGCGATATACGGCTGATGATGTCGCCGACGCGAAGGGTTTCGCCAATGATTAGGTTTCCACTGGCCCACATACGCCGCAGAAGCGGGACAGGTGGCAAAAAGGCGCCGCGTTCGGGATGGCCGTCCCCACCGAGCAGCGCCGTGGGCATCACGTGTTGTCCGAGGCAGAAGTGGACCAGCGGCGGAGCGATTTCGCCCTCCTTAAAATCGCCCGACATGTTAAAGGTGGCCGCGAATTTCAAGGCGAGATCGGGTGTAAGCGCACCTTCCACGCGTTCCTCGCGGCCAATCCAGGAACGCAGGTGAGCTATGTCCAGTTGCAGGGATTCCGTCATCGGACCACGTCTCCGGCGGGGACAAGAGCGGCATGCTGCCCGAGCGCCGGCACCGCACCATATCTGCGCTTCGCATCTGTGAAAATCGGGGCGGGTGCAGGATAGGAAACTTGTCCGCCGGGAGTCTCGACGGTGATGCGCCTCAAATGCGGGTGATCGGACAGTGCGGCCATGTCGTTGACGGCGGCGAAGGCGACGTCCGCCTTTGCAAGGCGCGCCTGCGCCTCGGCAGTCGGCAACGTCGCGAAGACGGAGGCCACGAGAGCGTCGGTTTCCGCTCTGTTGCGGACGCGCAGAACGTTTGTCGCGAAGCGCGGATCGCGGGCCATCTCGGGCTGTTCAAGAAACACGCCCGCGAATTTTTGCCATTCGCGATCGCTCTGGATCGAGATCAGGATATCCGTTCCCTCACGCGTCGAAAACACGCCGTACGGCGCAATCGACACATGCGCGAGCCCGATCCGCTTTGGCGGCCGGCCCCCCTCCTGCAGAAGCAACGGTACGGTCAACCAGTCGGCCATGACGTCGAACATCGACAGGCGGATGTCGGCGCCTTCACCCGTCGCGGCCCGGCCAATCAACGCCTCCAGAATTGCGCTATGCGCCGTCGCACCGGTGGCGATATCGACGATCGAAATGCCGACACGCGCTGGTGCCTCTGGTCCTCCGGTCACGGAAGACAGGCCTGACTCTGCCTGGATGAGGAGGTCGTAGGCCTTGCGATCGGCATAGGGGCCGGTTTCGCCGTAACCGCTGATCGAGCAGATGATCAGGCGAGGATGGGTTCTACGCAGGGTTGATGGTCCGAAACCCATGCGATCCAGCGCGCCAGGCTTCAAGTTCTGTATCAGAATGTCAGCCTCGGCCAGCAATGCGGCGAGTTGAGCTTTCCCCTCTAGCGAAGCGAGGTCGAGAACCTTGGAAGACTTCCCGCGGTTCAACCAGACGAAATAGCTGCTCTGTCCGCCGATAACGGCGTCGTCGTAGCCGCGGGCGAAATCGCCTTCGGGTCGTTCGATCTTGATCACCTCGGCGCCGGCATCTGCCAGCCGGGAAGAACAGAACGGTGCTGCTACGGCCTGTTCTATGGCGATGACCTTAAGGCCTTTCAGGGGAAGGCTGCTCATCAGAATGACCTCGGCAAGCCAAGGACGTGCTCGGCAACGTAGGAAAGAATGAGATTAGTCGAGATCGGCGCGACTTGATAAAGGCGCGTCTCGCGGAACTTGCGCTCGACATCGTATTCGGCCGCAAAACCGAAACCGCCGTGGAACTGGATGCAGGCGTTGGCTGCTTCCCAGGACGCTTTTGCTGCCAAAAGTTTCGCCATGTTGGCCTGCGTGCCACACGGCTCGCCGGCGTCGTAGAGACGGCACGCCTCGAAGCGCATGAGGTTGGCCGCCTCGACCTCGATGAAGCTCTCTGCTATCGGAAACTGCACGCCCTGGTTCTGACCGATCGGTCGGCCGAAGACCGTACGCTCCTTAGCATAGGCCGAGACCTTGTCGATGAACCAGTATCCGTCGCCGATACATTCCGCAGCGATCAGGGCGCGCTCGGCATTCAGGCCCGTCAGGATATATTTGAAGCCCTGCCCTTCCTCGCCGATGAGGTTCTCGACCGGGATTTCGAGATTGTCGAAGAACAGTTCGTTCGTCTCATGATTGACCATGTTGAGGATCGGCTGGACGGTCATTCCCTTGCCGATTGCTTCCTTAATGTCGACGATGAAGATCGACATGCCTTCCGATTTCTTCGTCACCTGATCGAGCGGCGTGGTGCGCGCTAGGAGGATCATCAGGTCGGAATGCTGGATGCGTGAGATCCAGACTTTCTGGCCGTTGATGACATAGCGGTCGCCCTTCTTCACGGCAGTCGTCTTGATCTTCGTCGTATCCGTACCAGCCGTCGGCTCAGTCACGCCCATTGATTGTAACCGCAATTCTCCTGTGGCGATCTTTGGGAGATACCGCTGGCGCTGTTCCTCTGAGCCGTGGCGTATCAGCGTGTTCATATTGTACATCTGGCCATGGCAGGCGCCGGAATTGCCGCCGGACCGGTTGATTTCTTCCATAATGACGGATGCTTCGGTCAGGCCGAGGCTGGAACCCCCATATTCCTCCGGGATAAGCGCCGCCAACCATCCTGCCTTTGTTAGCGCATCGACGAAGTCTTCGGGATAGCCGCGCTGCTCGTCGATTTTCCGATGGTATTCCGGAGGGAATGCGCCGCAGAGATCACGCACGGCATCCCTGATCTCCTGATACTCATGACCACGCGTCGTCAGCATGCACGTTACTCCAAATCTTGAAATTTCCGGCTTCCGTCGTCAGTGCTCAGCGCAGCACGAACGGGTTGGCGATGCCTTCTGAAAGGTTGATCCAGACGCATTTTGTCTGCAGATATTCATCGATGGCCGCCTGCCCGCTCTCGCGGCCGATCCCGCTCATCTTGTATCCACCGAACGGCGCCATGAAGCTGACGGCGCGGTAGGTGTTGACCCAGACAGTCCCGGCCCGGATCTTGTCGGCCATCGTGAAGGCACGGCGGATGCTGGACGTCCAGACACCCGAGGCGAGACCGTAGATGGTGTCGTTGGCGATCTCGATTGCCTCTTCCTCGTCCTCGAAGGGGATGATTGAAAGGATCGGGCCGAATACTTCCTCGCGCGCGATCCGCATGGAATTGGAAACATCGCCGAAGATCGTCGGCTCCACGAACCAACCGTTGCCCAGCTCAGGATCGCTCGGGGTCCCGCCGCCGAGAAGGCAGCGCGCCCCCTCGTCTCGGGCAATATCCATGTAGTTGAGTATCTTTTCCCGCTGCGACAGCGTGGTCACGGGACCGACCTGCGTCGTTTCCTTCATCGGATTGCCGAGGCGCGCGGCCCGTGCGAAATCAACCACCTTGGCCGAAACCTCATCATAAATGGAGCGCTGCACCAGCAGGCGCGAGCCGGCGATGCACGTCTGGCCCGAGGCGGCGAAGATGCCGGAGATCGCACCCTTGACCGCATCGTCGATATTGGCATCGGCAAAGACGATGTTGGGCGACTTGCCGCCCAACTCGAGGGTGACGTGCTTCAGCCCCTTGGCAGCGCCGGCATAGATCGCAGCGCCGGTGGCGTCGCCGCCGGTAAAGGCGATCTTGGCGACCATCGGATGCTGGGTTAGCGCAGGCCCGACTTCATGGCCGTAGCCGGTCACCGTGTTGACGACCCCGTCCGGAAAACCGGCTTCACGGAAAAGCTCCATCAGCGCCAGCGTTGAGCAGGACGTGAATTCCGACGGCTTGATGACGACGGTGTTGCCGGCCGCGAGTGCCGGAGCGAGCTTCCATGTCAGGAGCAACAGCGGCGAATTCCACGGCGTGATTGCGACCACGACGCCGAGCGGCTCGCGCTTGGTGAAGGTAAACAGGTCGGGCTTGTCCATCGGCAGGACACCGCCCTCGATCTTGTCGGCGAGCCCGCCGAAATAATAGAACCATTCCGGGATGTAGCGGCACTGGCCCGACATCTCGGCATAGAGCTTGCCGTTGTCGCGCGTCTCGATCGTTGCAAGTTTCTCGGCGTCTCGCGCGATCAGATCGCCCAGGCGGCGCAGAAGCTTGCCGCGCGCCGTGGCCGACATCGTCGCCCACGGCCCCTTGACGAAGGCGCGGTGAGCCGCCTCGACAGCCGCTTCCGCATCCTCGGCGCCGCAATGCGGCACTTCCGCCCACGGTTCCCCGTCAAACGGATTGACGGATGCTAGCCACCTGTTGGTGGCGCTGTCGGCCGGCTTGCCGTTGACGACATTGCGGAAGCGTACGAGTTCAGTCATCACATGCCTCGTCTTCAGATCGGCTGATAGCCAAGAGCCGCGCGGAAACGGTTCTTGATGTAGGCTCCGTCACGCGGAGGCAGGACGCGCGGCAGGTTCTCCGGCTTGATCTTCAGCGTCGCGAGCTTCAGGCCATCGCGGCTGGCTACTTTCGCCTTCAGGTCGTCGACGCCGGTCATGTCCCTGATTTCCCCGGTCCAGGAAAAACCGCAGGATGCCGCGACCTTATCAAGGCTGATACCGCGACCGGCGTGGCTTTCCTGCATACCGGTTTCACCGAAGTGCCCGTTGTCGAGAACGGCGATCGTCAGGTTGGCCGGCTTGCGCAGCGCGATCGTTGCTAGCGCGCCGAACCCCATCAGCATTTCACCATCGCCGGTGATCACGAGCACGGATTTATCGGGTTGCGCTGTGGCGAGGCCGAGGCCGACCATCGCGGCGCTGCCCATGGCAGCCCAGAGATAGTAGTTGTTGTCGTGATCGCCTGCGGCCATGACGTCGTAGGAAGCCGAACCCAGACCGGTGACGACAAGAAGGTCCTTGCGATCAGCAAGCAACCGATTGACGACGTCGCGGCGATCCAGCGGACCGCCCTTTGTTACTTCACCCATTTCTTTTCTCCGATCAGGCGTTGTCCCAGCAGCACGGCGCAGGAAGAGTTGCCGTTGAACGCCATGGTCGCCGCACCATGCAGAAGCGGGGCCACATCCTTCGGATCGTTTGCCTGCCATGTCATGACGCCCATCAGGTTGAGCGATCTCTCCGTCGCCTGCCCCATCGGGTTCTGCCAGCCGTTGAACTCGGCCCAGTCGCCGCGCATGGTCACGACCATCAGAAGCGGAAACTGCGCGCAGACTTGCAACGCCAGCGTATTTATACAGTTGCCGACGCCGCTCGACTGCAGCAGCAACGCGCCGCGCTCACCGCCCAGCCACGCACCGGCCAGGTAGCCGATGCCTTCTTCCTCGGTCGTCAGGACGACGGAATGGATTTCGTTGTCCGCCTCGGACAGGCGGATGGCCGTAGAGTGGCCGGCATCGGGAACATAGACGACATGCTTAACGTCGTGCTCCTTGAGGACGCGAAAGACATCGTCCTGCCAGCTTGTCTCAGATGCGCTTTCGAGCGCCGCTTCCATATTTCTCTCCATAACTCGCTAAGTTCTAGGCATCATGTAAAGACCCACGAGCGATAAAGTGAAATTCAATAAGTCAAAAAGAGATATACAAAATTGTTATATGACAGTAAGCTGCGCTAACGGAGACTGTTCGTGGACATTCAACAGCTGAAAACCATCATTCATGTCGAGGAGCTCGGCAGCCTGAGCAAGGCGGCCGAGCGTCTCAATCTTGCGCAACCGGCTCTCAGCCGACAGATACGCCTTCTTGAGGAAGAACTTGGCGTTCGTCTTTTCGAACGGCATGGACGTGGAATGGTAATCACCGCAGTGGGCCAGGCCATGCTGAGCCACGCCGCCTCGATCATGCGAGAGATGGACGCCATCCGTGCCACGGCCGCCGCCGCCAAAACGACAATCAGTGGTACGGTTGAAGTCGGCATGACGCCGACCGTGTCGGAATTCGTCATTGCGCCCCTGATGGAACAAACCAAGGCTCGTCACCCGAATCTTGGCCTGCGATTTTCGTCGGCATTCAGCGGGCATCTTATGGATTGGCTAAAGCGCGGCGAGTTGGATGTCGCATTCTCCTATGACCTCGAATATCAGCCCTCGCTTATCATCAAACCTGTTATGGTTGAGAACCTCCTGCTAATCGGTCCCGCAGACGCAAAGCTTCACCTTGAACAGCCCGTACCCTTCTCGGCGCTTCAGACAATGCCTCTCGTTTTGCCAAGTCCGCGGCACGGCTTGCGGCGTATCGTCGATGAGTGCGCGCGCAAAGCCGGCGTAAAGCTCGCGTCGACCGTGGAAGTCGACTCCTTCGGCGCAATGGTCGCTCTTGTTAAAAGCGGCTTTGGCGCGACGATCCTGCCGCTTCCGCCGGTCTACGATTATTTTTCCCGTGGCGTCGTCACAGCAGCACCGATCATCGATCCCGTACCAAGCCGAAAACTGGTCGTTGCCTTCGCATCGGACGGTCGTATTAACGCTGCGGCCCGATACATCGGCGACTCCTTTGTCGAAATAGCGCGGGATCTTGTAAACAGAGGAGTTTGGTCCGGTTACATGACAGATGAGCCGTTACCATTAACGCCGATTTAATTGCTTTGGGAGGAGCAGTCCGCGCATGAACTCGCAGCAGCTGGAGTATTTTTGCAAGATCGTCGAGCACGGCAGCATTTCGCGGGCTGCCCTTGCCTTGTCAATCAACCAGTCGGCCTTGAGCCGCCACATGCGCAATCTCGAAGAAGAACTCGGCATTTCGATTTTTTACCGCAACGGCCGCGGCGTCATGCTGACCGATCACGGAAAACGTCTTCTGGAACGCGCCACTCGCGCGCTGGAGGAGATGGAACTGGCCAGGCAGGAAGCGGCGAATGCGAGGTCCTCCGGGCTGGAAAGCGTCATCATCGGCATGACGCCGACAGTTGGCCGATTGCTGGTACGGCCTCTGGCGCAGGAATTAATCAATACCCATCCGCGCATCAAGCTTCGCTTTGTGGAAGGCCTGTCCGGCGATCTCGTCGAATGGCTGGAACGTGGTCGGCTCGACATGGCGGTGATGTACCAGGCGAGCGGGGTCACCGCAATTCGTTCGGAAAAGCTGATCACAGAGCGACTCGCACTCGTCACGTCATCTTCTGCGCCACCGCTCGCGCGGAAAACGCCGACGAGCAACCTCAATCACTTCCCGCTTATTCTTCCCAGCGCGCCCTATGGCCTGCGCCGTCTGGTCAATATGTCGGCCGCCAACCAGCATATCGATCTCAAGATCAGGATAGAAGCAGACTCCTTCGAATCCATGCTCAGCCTCGTCAAGGCCGGCCTCGGCTCGACAATCCTGCCTGAAAGTGCCGTCGAGGCGGAGGTCAAACGTGGCGAGTTGCAAACATCGCTCCTGATCGACGAGCCGATCACCTGGGCGATCGGCCTGGCGACGCCGACCAACCGCCCTCTTGTTCAGGGCCTGTCAGGCATCGCCACGGTGATCCGCCGGGAATTGCGCCGTTTCGACATGTCGCAACGCAACCCCGATTGATCAAAGGCCAGCGATCGAGAGACCGCCATCGACGCCGAGCATCTGCCCGGTCACGAAGCGCGATGCATCGCTGGCGAGAAAAAGGGCGGCGTCGGCAATATCGCCAGGGGATCCGAGATAGCCGAGCGGCGTTCGCTCGACGCGTCGCCGGTAGCCCTCCTCGCCGACAATGGCCGTGGCGCCTTGCGTCGGTATCGGCCCAGGTGAAATGGCATTGACGCGAATCTTTGCCGACCCGAGTTCCATCGCCAGCTGTCGAGTGAGGGCGGCGATTGCTCCCTTTGCCGCAGCATAGGCGGTGGTGCCATGAAAACCGAGCTGGCCGACAGCGGACCCGAAGAAGATAAGCGATCCGCCGCTCTCGCCCTTCATCAGATCCTGAGCGATCTGCGCACCCCAGATGGCGGCTTCGATGCCGACCGACAGTTGACGGTCCAGCGTGTCAGGGGTCAGGTCACACAACGGGCAGTATTGCGTCCAGATCGCGCTGGAAACCAGAAGCGACAGGCCGTCATTTCCGACGAAATCACGGGCTGCTTGATGATATTCCGCCCGGTTGGTGACATCGACACCATAACATTCGGCCTGCCATCCTTCCGACCGAAGGTCTGCCGCCGCACGGTCGGCGGCGCTCCGGTCGATATCGAACAGACCGACGCGCGCGCCGTGCCGGGCATAGATTTCCGCAATCGCAAGGCCAAGGCCCTGCGCACCACCCGTCACGATCGCAGTCTTCCCGTCGAGCATCGTCAAAGCCCCGTTCATCGATACGCGTTGTTACGCAACGCGTCAGGCGTGGAGACTGTCCCGGAACGTCATTCCTTCGTAGTCCGTGCGCATCAAACCCCGCTGCTGCAGGATCGGCACGACCCCATCGACAAAGTCCTCGATGCTTGTCGGATTGACCGTCGGGCTGATGTTGAACCCGTAGCACCGCGACTCGCGCCAGAATGTCTCGATCTGGTCGGCGACCTGCTCGGGCGTGCCCACAAGCTGCGGCATGCCGTAGGACGTGCCCCAGTGCAGCGCGGCTTCGCGGATGGACGGAACGCGTCCTTCGAAGACATCAAGCATGGCGGAGAGGAGTCCCTGCGACGCATTGGTGGTCACATCCGCCAAAGGTTGATCGAGATCCAGCTTCTCCAGGTCGGCACCGATCATAGCGCCGAACCGACTGAGCGCCGTCTGCAGGGGCACGCGTTCCGCCAGGGCTGTACGCTTCGCCCTTGCTTCGGCCTCCGTGCCGCCGATGATGGGCTGCAGGCCGAAGAACACCTTCGGTCGATCGGACTTGCCCGCAGACAGACCGGCCGCATCGGCGGCGTCCACGAATTTCGTCATGCCGGCCAGACGCGGCTGCAGACCGTAGATCGCGTCGGCATGGGTGGCCGCAAAACTCAGCCCGCGTCCCGACTGCCCCGCCTGGAAGATCAGCGGTCGGCCCTGTGGCGAGTTCATGACCACCGGATAGGCATGGCATTTCAGATATTCCCCGTCGAACGCCACCTTTCCGACGCGCGAAGGATCGATGTAGACACCCTTCTCACTGTCGATCACCACTGCGTCTCGCGGGAAGGCGTCCCAGAGCCGGTAGCAAATCTCCATATAGTCTTCCGCCTGATCGTACCGCGTATCATGATCCGGCTGGGTCAGGCCAAGCGCTTCGAAATCGTTGCGGACATGGCTCGTCACGACATTCCAGGCAATACGGCCGCCGGTTAGATTGTCCAGGGTTCCGAGACGCCGGACAGCGAGAAACGGCGGCGTCCCCGCCGTCGACAGCGTCACGCCGAACCCGAGATGCTCAGTGACCGAGGCCATGTATGGAATGAGGGCAAACGGATCAAGGCGTGGGTAATAGGACCCAAATGTCATGGTATCGGCAGCACTTGCTTCCGAATCCGCTGGTAAGGCCAGCGTATCCGCGAAAAACACGCCATCGAAGCGGCCGCGCTCCAAGGTTTTCGCAATCCCTTGCCAATAGGCGGGCGTCGTAAAGTCCGCGCCCTGCTGATCGCTTGGGTCCGCCCAGGTCATCTGTGTGTGGGTAATCGGGCTGAAGACCAGCACCTGGTTGAAATGGATGTAGCTCATGACGTTCCTCCAACGTTGATGGCGCGAGACGGCATCACCGATGAATGGATTGATGCAGCGGCCCTCGTGAGTTTTCAGTTTCGGCGAAGCGGCGTGATTAGCCGCGGCTGCCTATTGTGTTTCGGCCCGTCACCGCAGCTGCGGTATAATCGGCTGTTGGCGGCTGCCAGCTACCGTCGAGCGCCAGTGCCATGTCTGCATCCTGTTCGGCTTTCGCGCGAGCGACGAGATTGTCTCGGGATTCGCTCCCGAGCGCCTGCAGCCGGGGCAGATCGACGCCGACCAATTCGCCGCCACGCTTGACGAACTGGCCAGCGACCATGACGCTGTCGACAAGGCCGGGATGCCCGGATATGGCGATCATCCCCAACGGGTAATTCACCGGAAAAACTGTGGGGTCGTCCATCTTCATGAAGATCAGATCCGCTTCCTTGCCGACTTCAAGCGTGCCGATACGCTGGTCCAGTCCGCATGCACGTGCCCCCTCGATCGTGGCGAACTCCACGACGTCTCGGCAGCGCAGATCCAGTCCCTGCTGGTCGGGCGCGCTGCCCTTTTCTTCATTGTCGAGGCCCCGCTGCGCGATCAGCGCCGTGTTCATCGTGCGGAACATGTCACCGCACACCGCGGTACACGTGTCGATCGAAAGGCTGGGGCGGATGCCGCGGGCAAGCAGCCGTCCGGTCGCCGGCCAACCGAAGCCCATCTGGATTTCGACGAAGGGGCTTACCGACGCCGTGCAGCCGCAATCACCCATCATGGCGATTTCATCGTCGCTGATCGTGTTGCAATGGACAACGGTCGTGCGGCGGTCAAGCAGACCCCGTTCGAACATACGCCCGACCGGGCGGTTCCTTCCCCAGCCCGCGGAGCCGCCGTGAACGGTCACGTTGAGATCAAGGTCGCGCGCGAGGCGAACGTCTGCCTCCGTCCGCTCTATCGAGGTATATTGTGGACCGCGCAGGCCGAGCGCGAGTGTGACGAGGCCGTCATTGCTGCTGAAGATCGTTTCACGCAGACGACGCAGGTCGTCGCCGATGGGCGCGTTGTTCGGGAATCCAAAATGGGCGCTGTACCCGAAGACGGATCGGCCGGGCGCATCGATGAGACCTTGCGCTGCGGCATCCGCATGCTCCGGCGAAGAGATGCCATGCGACCAGTCGAGCATGGTCGTGATGCCGGAGGACAGCGCCTCGATCCGACCGAGCAGGTTGCCGAGGTAGATGTCGTACGGCGTATAAAGGTGTTTGAACGTGGCATGCGCGCCCTTGGCATATTGGGCAAGAGACCAGTCGCTCGCCAGGCCGCGCAGCATGGTCTGCCAAGTGTGCCTATGCGTATCGACGAAACCGGGCATGACAAGCATGTTGGAGGCATCAACGATTTCAGCGTCAGCGGCATCGATCTGCTTATCGATCGCAACGATGCGCGGGCCGTCGAGCAGCATGTCGAGCTTCTCGCCGTCACCGCGCGGACCATTCAGGGTTACCACAAGTCCGTTCTTGATCAGCATTTTCCGTGGCATGTCGGATCCTTATTTACTATTTATCAGCAGGCGGTGGAGAACCGCTCGATGCAGGTTTTGAGGGTTTCGGCCGGCGGCCGCTGCCACCAGTCGGATTCAGAGAAGATTTCGACCTCATGCGGCCCGGCGTAACCGGCGTCTTGGACAAGCCGGCGAATACGAGGCAGATCGATGCAGCCGTCGCCCATCATCGCCCGGTCCATCAGAAGGCTGCGGGTCGGCAGGCGCCAGTCGCTCACGTGATAGCCCCGGATCAAGCCAGCGGCGCGGCTGATATCCTCGGCAAGGTTGGGGTCCCACCAGAGATGATAGGCATCGATGATGAGGCCGATCTCGGCGCGGAACGAACGGCAGAAATCCAGTGCCTGGCGGAGTGTGAAAAACAGTCCGCGATCAGCGGCATACATGGGATGCAATGGCTCCAGCAGGATCTGGAGTCCCGCTTGGCGGGCGGGCTGCAACAAGGCCTGCAAGCCCTCCGCGAAATAGAGACGGGCGCGTCCGAGATCCTTGTAGTCGGCGCTCGCCTTCCCGCCTGTCGCGATAATGCCGGCAGCCCCGATGCATTGCGCCTCCTCGATCACCCGCATCGCTTCGTCGATCGCGCTCTGCCACGCGTCGTCGATCGTCGCCGGAAATGCCGGCAGCCGTGCATAGGCGGTCACAGAAAGACCCTCGCCGTGCAGGATCCGCGCTGCCTCCTTCGCCCCTACGGTCGCGACCTGCTCTTTGGTGACGCCGACATGGCGTATGCCATGCGACGCGCAAAGCTTTGCCGCCGACCCAAAATCGATTGAGGGCCCGAGCGTCACGAGGTTGATGGCAAGGTCTGGGCGCAGTGTTATCATGAACCAACCCGGTTCCAGCCCCGTCCACCTTCGCCGAGGAACTCGTAGCCGCTGTCAGTGACCACAAGCGAGTCTTCAAGCTTGACCAAGCCACGTTTCGGATGGGCCAACGTCGTCTCGACGGAAATCACCATGCCGGCCTCCAGCGGACGAGCGGCGTCGTATCCCTCGTAGGGAATGGGACCATGTCCCGTAAGCCGCGGCGCCTCGTGACTGATCAACCCCATGCCGTGGGCGAGGAAATGTGCGTCCGGCGCAATGGGCGATGCATGCAGACGCGCCTCGGCGATGCGGTAGATATCGTCTCCCGTCACACCGGGCCGAACGACCGCGAAAGCAGACTGCTGTACGGCTTCGACTTCGTCGAGCAGCCCGACGAGTTCATCGTCTGGCTCCCCGAGTACGGCCATCCGCGCGAGGTCGCCGATGTAGCCCCTTTCATTTCCGCCGGAATCGATCGACAGAATGTCGCCCTTTTTCAACGCCTGTGCCGAAGGCGCCCGGTTGAGGCTGGAGCCGATGGAAAGGAAGCAATATTCGAAAGTTAATCCGCGCCCAACCTCCTCCATCCGCAGGTGCTGAATGATCTCTTCTTTGGTCATGCCCTCGGCGATCGCCGCCACTGTGGCCATCATGGAAGCGATTACCTTCTGCGATGCCGTTCGCAGAAGCGCTATCTCGCGTGGTGTCTTGATCGCCCGCAGCCGCTCCAGCGGGAACAGCGCGTCCTGGAAGGTCGCGTCGGGAAAAGCGTCCGCAAGGATTCGGGCCGCGTTCATGGGCAGGAAGGCCGTCTCGACGCCGACCCGGCCAACCGGCAGGCCTGCCTTGCGGACATACTCAATCGCTTCCTTCAGCGCATCCTCGACACCGGACGGACTGACCGAACTGACGGGCGTCCAGAAGGGCGAAACCTGTCGCTGGTGTCGTTCGAGTTGATGACCGATATAGGCGGTCGCGTCCGGCCTGCCTTTCGCATAGATGAAAACAGGCAAGTAGCGGCTCGATCCGAGCGCATCCATGAAATGGAAGAAGTCAGAACGGTGCCCGCCGAGCAGATACTGGACATTGTGCTTGGACGTTGCGAGCAGGAGATCGATGCCCGCTTCCTCCATCAGCCGGTCCAGTTTTCCTGTGTCGAAAGGCGACCCATGGTCCTCGACCGTCAGCGGGTCGCGAGTTGCAACTGAATTCATCAAATTCTCCCAAGGTTCCGCATGGGCTTAGCCCAGATGATGGCTTTCCCGCCGACCGCCGCCGCCGAGGTAATGTTCCAGATATGTGTCGTAATCGGCCTGCGCGGTTAGCCGTTCGAGATCGCGCGCCGAAAGCGCCGGCGGCCCCTCTTGCCCGTCCCGTTGAGCCGCCATCGCCGCCTGTACCGCGTGATAAGCGGCCATCATCGGGCGATGCCCCTTCAGGACGATCCGCACCGGTGTCGTGCTCAGGTCATCGACGTCGGCGAGAGCTCGGTTGGACGTTCCGAGGAAAGCCGGCATTTCCAGACCATCTAGAACGAAATTCAGTTGTTCGGCGGTTTCGACGCCGCGGACGAACACCATATCGGCGCCGGCCTCTACAAGTGCCCGCAGTCGCCGGCGCACGTCGTCGAGATCCGCAAGGCCCGCGCCGCCCGTGCGCCCGACGATCATTAAGCCGGGATCGAGGCGCGCTGCCAGCGCCGCCCTGATCTTGCCGACCGCTTCCTCGATCGGGATAAGCCGCGACACCCCACGGGAACCGAAAGGGTCCGGTAGATCTGTATCCTCAATGGTGATGGCCGCGACCCCGGCCTGCTCCAGTTCCTCGACGGTTCTGCGGGCATTAAGCGCGTTTCCGTATCCGTGGTCAGCGTCAACAATCAGCGGGAGGCTGCTGACGCGGCAGATGCGTCGTGAGAGATCGGCCAGTTCGGTTAGCGTGATCGTCGCCACGTCCGGCGCACCCAGGACGGCGATCGACGCCACCGAACCGGCAAGCATCATTGCCGGAAACCCGAGTTCGCCTGCGATACGCGCCGAAATCGGATCGAAGACGGACGCGGGCGCGATACAGCGCGGCCCGGCGATCAACGCGCGCAAATGGCGGCGTTTCTCTGAGGCCGTAAAACAGGTCGTTGCGATCATGTCAGTTTGCACGGCCGGCTCCCAGATCAAGAATACGCCGAAGATCCGCCAGGCTCGTCCCTTGCCAGCACAAGCCCACGAACTCCGCCGCGGAGACATGTGCCGACCCGTCCTGTTCGAGAAGATCGGCGCACTTCCTGAAGAGTTCATCATCGGTCAGAGGACGCTGCACACTGCCGCGTGCCGTCTCGACAAGGATTTCGTGGCATTCGCCGCTGGCAGCCTCCACCTTCACGCGCGCAGCCTCGGCCGACATGGATTGGTCTGCGACGGCGTGGACTCGCTCGGCCAGTTGCCGCAGTTCGGTATCCTGGACCGCGTGATCCGAAAGGTCGGCGAGACCGACCCTTCCCCTCGTCCAGGCGACGGCGACGCTGTGATGCAGGCTGAGCTTCGCTTCATGCCCGTTCTCGGGAAGCGCGCGGTCAGTCACCGCGAGCAACAGCGGGTGGCCGGTGACCACGATCCTGTCGATCTCACTTTCGTTTGAGAGCCTGGTCCTCAGCTCGAAGACACCGTCGATGACCGGATGCAGGAAGACGCAGGTCGGATAGGGTTTAGGCGAGGTGGAGACGCTCTCCCACACTTCGCCAAGGCCCCCCGTGATCGCAGCGACATCCGGGTTCGGCGCAGTCACGCGAAGATATCCCTTTTCGCCTTCCAGCGCGGTTGGCGAGGCGTCTATTCCCGCCTCGGCGTAGAACGCGGCATAAAGCCCGTTCCGGGCTGCCGACCCCACCCCAATGCTTTTTGCCATTGAGCCGAAATTCTCCGCGATGCCGCCGGCCTGCGAGCAGGCGATGCCAATCGAATCGCGGGTGCTGTTTTCGTCCAGCCGGAGCATTTTCGCCGCCGCTGCGGCGGCCCCGATCGCGCCGCAGGTGGCCGTGATATGCCAGCCGGCGGCATAGTGGTCTCGGCCGAGTGCAAGGCCGATCCGGACGGCGACTTCGCTACCCAGGGCAAGGGCGAGCAGGACATCCGCAATCGTCGCATCGCCGCATTCGGCGATCGGCAGAATGGCCGCCAGAATCGGGGCGCTCGGATGAATGAGCGTCGCTGGATGGGTGTCGTCGAAATCGAGAATGTTGCCGCTCGCCGAATTGACAAGCGCCGCCGTTGGCGGATCGACCTTGCGCCCGACCCCGAGCACCGTCGCCGTCGGGGCGCCGGCAAACGCTTCGTGCGCCTTCAGCAACCGCTCGATCTCGGGATCGGCACTGCCGGCGATCATGTTGGCGAGGATGTTCAAGAAGCAGCGGCGGGCAGCATGCTCAACCGGAACCGGAAGCGACACCGTTTCCGTTACGAAGCGCGCGAGCGCAAGTGTCGCGCCTGTCGCGCTGATCGGCAGGTCATCAACGACTTTCAACATCGTTGTCTCCTTCGGCTGTTGCCATCGATTCGAAAAGATTGCGCATCCACGCCACGCGTGCCGTGCGCAGCAAGCGCATCTGGCTTTGGACCATGGACTCGCGATAGTGCTCGGTGAAGCGCGACCACTCGGGAGTTCGCCGCAGGTCGTTCGTGGCGGTCACGGCCGCCTCCCGGTTTTCGTACCAGCGATACTGGACAACGCGGTGTTGTTGTCCAACGAACGCGACGAAGGTTCCGACAAGGTTGCGAAGAATCCGTTCGTCGGCCGCCAGATAGTCGCGACAGGCGTCCCAGTAGGCCGGCAACGTGCCCGGCCGGAAATCCGTGAGCTCTTCGACGACGCAGGCGATCTCCGACTGCCCGACAGGAAAGCGCGCCTGCCCCGGCAGCCAGTCGCGCCCGTCTCCCCAGACGGGGTTCAGCGCATCGACAGGGCAGACCTTGAGGAACATGTTTTCCTGGGCAAGCATGAGCGCACGGCCGGCGACGAGATACTTCGTCCTTTCCTCATTGATCCCGGAAAACAGCCGCGACTGCCAGTCGTCATAGGAATCGTAGCGATAGAACATCACCACTTGCTCTGCAGGCCCCATGACAGTCTCGAAATATCCGACGTTGCGGGCCAGAAGCTGCGGGATGTGAAGGGGCGTGTTCCAGCGCTCCTGGTATTCCCAGAAGCGGCCTATATCGCCGGGCTTGAAAGTGTAGCATCGCCTTTCGAACAGCATCGCGCTTATCCTTTTCGACCTAGCGCGAACCGTAGAAACCGGCGTCCATGCCGGTTCGCCAGTAGTTGCCGCCGTTGGTGAAGCCGCCATCGACCAGGATTTCCTCGCCCGTGATCATTGCCGCATCGTCGCTTGCCAGGAAGCAGACGACCGAAGCCACCTCCGCAGGTTCGGCGGCCCGGCCGAGCGGCGTCAGGTTGAGAAGACCCTGAAGGTGAGGCGCGTTGCGATTGATATCCGTCACGACCACGCCGGGGCAGACGCAATTGACGCGGATCCTGGCGGTGGCAAACTCCATCGCCGCAGATCGCGTCAAGCCGCGCATTCCCCATTTGCTGACCGCATAGGCAACGTCCGGATGACCGGCGAAGGCCGAATTCGATCCTATATTAACGATCGCCCCGCCACCGGCCGCCTGCATGTGCCTCGCCACTGCCTGAATGCCGAGGAAGGCACCTGTGAGATTGACGTTGAGTACGTCCTTCCAGTCAGCCAGCGTATAGGTCGCGATGACCTTGCGCTTCACTATACCGGCATTGTTGACCAATATGTCGAGCTGTCCTTTCCACGCTAGGATATCCTCAACAAGGCGCTGCCAGGAGGCTTCGGCCGAGACGTCGTGGACGAAGAAGCGCGCTTCGAAGCCATCGGTGGACAACGCTTCGGCCGCCGCCCTGCCCTCCTCATCGAGCACATCGCAAATCACGACGGCAGCGCCCTTCTTCGCAAACAGCTGCGCCATCGCAAGTCCCTGCCCACGCGCGGAACCCGTTATTAGGGCGACTTTGCCTTTCATGTCGGACATCTTGTCTCCTCGCGGCCGCAAGCGGCCGGTCATGCTTCAAACCGAAAGATGTTCAGAGAGAATATGCGGCGCGGCGCGCAGTTCCGCCGTCGTGCCGGACCAGGCCACATACCCTTTCTCGATAACGTAGTGTCTGTCGCCGAGACGCATCAGATGCTCGATGTTCTTGTCTATCAGAAGGATTGCCTGACCACGGGACTTGACCTTTTCGATGCACGACCAGATCTCAGCGCGCACAAGCGGCGCCAGGCCCTCCGTCGCCTCATCGAAGATCAGCAACGATGGATTGGTCAGCAATGCTCTTCCGATCGCCAGCATCTGCTGCTCGCCACCCGACAATTGGCTTCCGCCGTTGTCGATGCGCTCAGACAGCCGTGGAAACAGATCGAAAATCTCGTCCAGAGACCAGCGGCTTTCCTCGGAGGCGCCACCTCGCAGCCCCATCGTCGCAACGAGGTTCTCGCGTACCGTGAGGTTCGGGAATATACGCCGCCCCTCCGGCACGAGGCCGAGACCCAGCCGCGCGATCTTGAAGGACGGCAAGCCCCGCACGTCCCTGCCCATGAATTGCAGGGAGCCGCCGGAAGGCGAAAGCATGCCGCAGATCGTCTTGACGATAGTCGACTTGCCCATGCCGTTGCGGCCGAGAAGCGTCACGACCTGACGCGGCGCGATATCCAGGCTGATGTCGAACAATGCCTGGATCGAGCCATAGGCTGCTGTAACGTTGCGCAATTGCAGGAGCGCCGTCATGCCGCGATCTCCTCGTCGCCGAGATAGGCCGCGCGCACCGCCTTGTCGTTGCGGATTTCGTTTGGCGTGCCGGAGGCGATTGGCTTGCCGTAGACGAGAACGGTGACCCGATCCGCCAATGCGAACACGGCCGACATGTCGTGTTCGACCAGCAGAATGCCGTATTGGCCCTTCAGCCGCTGCAGGAGCGCGACGATTTCCTTCGACTCCGAATGACTCATGCCCGCCATCGGCTCGTCGAGCAACAGCAACCGCGGCGCCATCGCCAGGCTCATGGCGATTTCGAGCTGGCGCCGCCCGCCGTGGGCGATTTGTGCGACCGGCACATCTGCCACATGCAGAAGGCCGACCTGCCTCAGGACGTCCCGTGCCGGTTCGACCAGCGCTTTATCCGAATGCACGTTGGCCCAGAACGAGAAGCTGGAACCACTGCGCGCCTGCACCGCAAGCATGACATTCTCAATGACCGTGAACTCCGTGAACACGGACGTGATCTGGTACGAGCGCGCCAGTCCGAGGGCGGCCCGCCGGTGCGTCGGCAGCCGGGTGATGTCGCGCCCTTCCAGCACAATGGTGCCTTCGGCCGGCCTCAGCGTGCCGGAAAGCTGGCTTATCAGGGTGGTCTTGCCGGCGCCGTTCGGTCCGATGATCGCGTGCAGTTCGCCGGGCTGGATGGTCAGGCTGAGATTGTCCGTGGCAAGAAGGCCGCCGAAACGCTTCACCAGTCCCTTGACTTCGAGAAGGCTCATTGCGCACCTCCGTCCCGAGCGACGAGGAAGCCGTAAAGCCCCTTCTTCAGCGTCAGCGCCACGATGATGATGACGATGCCCAGTGCAGCGATCCAGTTGCTGCGGATGAATTCGCTGAGATTCCAGGGCAGATCGAAATAGAAAGACGCCAGCAGCTCCTCCAGCACGACCCAGACGGTTGCTCCGACAAGCGGACCGATCAACGTGCCGGCCCCCCCCAGGACCGTCATGACGACGAGATCGCCCGACATGATCCATTCGAGATAGGACGGCGTCGCAAAACGCGTCAGGTTCGCCAGCAGCACGCCTGCGAGAACGCAGATTTCCGCCGAGATCACATAGGCCACCAGCTTGTGGCGCAGCGTGGCGAAACCAAGCGCCTTCATCCGCGCCTCGTTGAGCTTGCATCCCCGGATCACCATGCCGAAGCGGGCATAGATCAGCCGGTGAAGCAGGAACAGCACAAGCACTAGCACCGTGAAGACCATGTAATAGAAAGTCGTGCCGTTTGCGGTGTCCAGCGGCATGAACGAACTGCGGCGCGGCAGGGGCATGCCTTCATCACCGCCGTACTGGCGCAAGCCGACCGCCAGATAGAAAAACATCTGCGAGAAGGCGAGCGTGATCATCACGAAGCCGAACCCGCTCGTGCGCAGGCAGACGAGGCCGATCGGCACAGCAACCGCTGCGCCGACAGCAAGCGCCATCAACAGTTGTACCCAGCCGTTGCCCAATCCGTAGAACAGCGAGATCGCGACCGCGTAGGCGCCGACCCCGATATACAAAGCATGGCCGAGACTGACCATGCCGACATAGCCCAGCGCGAGGTTCACACCGGTTGCGGCAATGGCGAAGATCATGATGCGTGAAATGAGGACGATGTAGAACGGTTGACCGACCCAATGCGCGAGCAGCGGCGCGATCGCAAAGGCGGCGATCAGCACGAAGGCAACCCAATTGGAAAGCTTTATCCGAGAAAGTGTGTTCGAGATCATGACATCACCGGTATTTCGATGGGAACAGGCCTTCCGGCTTGAGAGCAAGCACGGTCGCCATGAACACATAGATGAGAATGGACGCAACGGCAGGGCCTGCGCCACGTGCGATTTCCGGATCGAGCAGTGCGCGCATGATCGCCGGCAGGAACGCGCGTCCGATCGTATCGACGATGCCGACGACCAGCGCGCCATAGAAAGCACCGCGGATCGAACCAATGCCGCCGGTAACGATGACGACCAGCACGAGTACGAGGATCGGCTCACCCATGCCGGGCTGGATCGACAGGATCGGTCCGGCCATAACGCCGGCGAACCCCGCGAGTGCAGCGCCGATCGCAAACACCAGCGTGTTCACCAGCCGGATATTGACGCCGAGCGCGGCGATCATCTCGCGGTCGGATGCACCGGCGCGGATCCACATGCCGACGCGGGTTCTGTTGATCGCAAGATATAGGCCAAGGCCGACGAGAAGCCCGGCGACGATGATCGCAAAGCGATAGGAAGGGTAGGACAGGCCGAAGAGCATGACCGTCCCGGAGAGGAAATCCGGGGTGCTCATGAAGACCGGTGCCTGGCCCCAAATGACCTTTACGGCCTGATTGAAAACAAGAATCAGTCCGAACGTCGCCAGAACTTGATAGAGGTCTTCCACTCCATAGAGTCGGGAAAGCAGCAACCGCTCCAGGAGCAAGCCAACGACGAGCGTTCCGGCAACGGCCAGGATTGCGGCGGCGAAGAACGACCCTGTCATCGCGTAAAGCGCCGCCGCGAAATAGGCGCCGATCATGTAGAGCGAGCCATGGGCGAGATTGGCGAAGTTCATGATGCCCATCACCAGCGTCAAGCCGGCGGACATCAGGAAAAGCAGGATGCCTAGTTGTAGTCCATTTAGCAACTGTGCGGCGATCAGTGACATGCTCATCGAAGTAATTTCCCAGTCGGTGGAACGGGCAGCCTGTCCGCGTACTTGGACAGGCTGCGTTGCGTTATTTCAGCGGGCAATCCTGATGGTAGCTGTCCTGCTGTTCCGGGAAAGTCTCGACGGTTTTCATGCTGTAGTCGTCACCATTCTTTTCGGCAGTAAAGACATACATCGACTGGATCGGAAAGTTGTTGTTGTTGAACCGCAACTTGCCGCGCGTCGTGCCTTCGGCACCTTCCTTCAGCGCAGCCCGAAATGCCTCCCGGTCCGTGACGTTGCCGTTCACACGACGGATGGCTGCATCGAGAAGAACGGCGCTGTCGTAGCCGGCGGCGACATAATTCGCGGGCATCCTGTTGAATTTCTTCTTGAAAGCATCCAGCAGCGCCTTGCTGGCCGGCGTATCGACAGCCGACATCCAGAACTCGCCAACATGAACGCCGACGGCCGCGTCCTTCAGGCTCGGGAGCGACTGGTCGTCCAGGAAGCCCGTCGTCAATAACGGGATCGTAGCGTTCAGCCCTGCCTGATAGTATTGGCGGGTGAAGTTGATGCCGAGCGCCGGCGGAAAGAACACGAAAACTGCATCCGGCGCGGCGACCTGTATCTGCGCGATCTCGGCGGAGAAGTCAGGCTGCGTCAGCGCCGTGTAGTTCTCCTCGATGATCGTGCCTTCGAAGGTACGCTTGAAGCCGGCGGCGACATCCTTGCCTGCCTGATAATTCGCGGCGAGGATCATCACATTCTTGTATTTTCCGTTGGCATAACGTCCGACGACCTCGGAAATCTGGTTGGCCTGACGTGCCGTGTAGAAGGCATACGGGGAGCAGCCCTTGCCGGCGACGGGCGAGGGACCGGCGCCTGAGCTGATCAAGAACACCTTTTTCTCGGTGATTGGACCATGGACGGCCATCATGATGTTGGAGCCGGTGATGCCGGTGATGATAGGCACCTTTTCCTTCTCGATCAGCTTTTCCACAAGCTGCGTGGCAACCTCGGGCTTCCACTGGCTGTCTTCCTTCAAGACTTTCACCGGGAAACCGCCCAGCTTGCCGTCGTGCTGCTCAAGAAACAGGTTGAACCCCTGATACTGGTCCTCCGCCAAGGCGCCCGCGACACCCGTGAAATCGCCAATGTAGCCAATCTTGATAGGGTCTTCCGCGGAAGCCGGAACAGTCATCGTTCCAAGGCTCAGGCTGAAAACAATCGTAGAGATGATCTTGTGCATATCGCTCCTCCCAGAGGCCCACCAAGGGCAGGAAAGAGGTAGCCTGTCTACGTGCCGATGGGAACATGACGGGCTGTCATAGCTGTATTTCAGCCGCCCCGATCAAGCATTTCGTGGGATTGATCTAGTGGAAGCAGCTATGACTTCAGATCATGTTTTCAATGAATTTTGCACCCCATATACATGGCCTTGGAGGTATACGGGCAATCGGAGGAAACGTGTTGTTACGCACGAAGATAGAGGTCGCCCGGGGCTGTTCGGCAAGCGGGCACTAAGCCACCGCTTTCCGAACCCGTCAAGGATCACATCGTCTCGGACGACAGGTAGCATCAATCCGCATCCTCGAGGTGATCGCCTGCCGCCAGAACAATCTGATATACCATGGAGGATCATAATTACATGAAAGACAACGCAGCACCCGTACGCTCGGACATCAAGCTTGCCAACGCGGACCGCTTCTACATCGACGGCAAGTGGGTGAAACCGTCCACCGGCGCATCGATCGAAGTGATCGATACCGCGACCGAGGAGCCTTTCCTGCGCGTTGCCGCAGCGGCCAAGCAGGATATGTCGGACGCCATCGACGCGGCGAGGCGGGCCTTCGACAGCGGACCGTGGCCGCGCATGAAGCCGACGGAGCGGGCGAAATACCTGCGCGCGATCGCCGCGGGCATCCGTGCTCGCCACGGCATCATGACCGAAATCTGGTCGCGGGAATCCGGCGTCGTTCTCTCGACGTCGCAATACGGGATGGACATGCTGCCTTTGCAGTACGAGCGCTACGCCGATCTGGCCGAGACATTCGCATTCGAGGAGCGGATGCCGATCACCCAGGGCAAAGGCACGGATGCCTCGATCGTGCGTGAACCGGTCGGTGTTGTCGGCGCGATCATCCCGTGGAACGCGCCTGCGCTTCTGACCGCCATCAAGCTCGCTCCCGCGCTTCTCGCTGGTTGCACGATGGTCCTGAAGGCAGCGCCGGAAGGTCCGGGCAACATCAACCTCATGGCCGAGATCGCTCACGAGGCTGGTTTGCCTCCGGGCGTGCTTAACGTCCTCACGGCCGAACGCGACGTTTCGGAACTGCTCGTCAGCGATCCAAGGATCGACAAGATCGCCTTCACCGGTTCAACAGTGACCGGCCGGCGCATCGCTGCCGTCTGTGCCGAACGGATCGGTCGCTACACGCTCGAGCTTGGCGGCAAGAGTGCGGCCATCATCATGGACGACTTCGACCTGCAGCGCGCGGCGGATATCCTTAGCCGCGAGGAATGCTATCTGGCGGGCCAGGTCTGCTCGTCGCTGACGCGGATCATCGTCGATCGCAAGCGTCACGATGAAATGGTCGACCGGCTGGCGGCGACCTTTGCGAAGGTTCGGGTCGGCGACCCGCTCGATCCGACGAGCGAGATGGGACCTCTGGTATCCCGCCGCCAGCGCGACCGGGCACTCGGCCTCATCGAACGCGGCCGCAGCGAAGGCTCCCGACTCGCGACCGGCGGCGGTCAGCCCGCTCATCTCAATCGCGGCTGGTACATCGAGCCGACGGTGTTCGGAAACGTCAGCAACGATTCGACTCTCGGTCGCGAGGAGGTTTTCGGACCGGTACTGTCCGTCATCCCGTCAGACGGTGTGGAGGACGCCATCCGCATTGCCAACGACACGATCTACGGCTTGAACGGTAGCGTGTTTACCAACGACGTCAAGGACGCCGAAAAAGTCCTTCGGCGACTGCGGACGGGCACGGCGGGCCACAACGACCACCATACGGATCTTGGCATCGCCTTCGGCGGCTTCAAGCAGTCCGGATATGGACGGGAAGGCGGGCGCGAAGGCCTGCTCCCCTACCTCGAAACCAAAACCATGATCCTGGACGCGGCGATCTGATATCCTTCCCAAGCCAGCGAGAGAGGCGGACGGGCCAAGGCCCGCCCGCCTTTTCTGCTTTCCGAAAAACCGATCTGCCCACGTGTCGCCGTCACGTGGGGCGTTCCCGCTGCGGCAAATCGGATATGACTTCACGTTGATATCCCGATGCAAGGGTATTCCCTAAAGTCGGTCACTGGCTTCGTTTCGTCGCTAGAAAGTTTCTGGGAGGAAAACTGATGCGCCTTTTCAAGCTGGCCGTGGCGGCCGGTATTTTCGCTCTGGCCGCAGCCCCGGCCTCGCAGGCAAAAGACTACAAGCTCGGCTATTCCGTATTCTGGGGCACCAACCCCTATCTCGTCACCATGGTGGCGGGCGCGAAGGCTGCTGCCAAGGAATGGCGGTCAAGAGGCGTCAATGTCGATCTTCTGGTCACGAACGGCGGCGATACGGACACGGCCAAACAGGTGTCGGATCTTGAGGATCTCTATGCTCAGGGCGTCAAGGGCGTCCTGATCTTCCCAGGCGACAGCGTCATGATCGGCGATACCGTTATCAACGTGTTCAACGCCGAAAAAATTCCCGTAGTCATCACGGACATTGGTATTCGTTCTGGCGAATACGTCTCGCAGATCCTGACTGATAATTATGCCGGCGGCCGGCAGGCCGGCGAATACATGGCCAGTGTCCTGCCGAAAGGCAGCAAGGTTGTAACGCTGGACAACGCGCCGACGAGCGATAATGGCCAGGATCGCCAGCGCGGCTTCGAGGATGCCGCCAAGGAAGCCGGACTGGTCATTCTGCCCGAGCGTATCGTTCCGACGCTGACGCTGGATTCGGCGCGTCGAGCCGCCGAGGACCTTCTGGTCGCCGATCCCGACGTCAAGGGCATATTCACGCTCAACCAGTTGATCCTTCAGGGTGCCTACCAGGTCATCGACCAGTCCGGCCGCGCCGGCGAAATCAAGCTGACGGCCTTCGATGTCGATCCGATTTCCTACAAGATGGTCACGGACGGCAAGATCGACGCGCTGGTTGTACAGGATCCCTACAAGATGGGCTATGACGGCGTGAATTCGATGATCGCCTCGCTTGATGGCGCCGCCGTCGAAAAGAACGTCGATCTGCACACGCGGCTTCTGACGCGCGAAAACGCGGCCGAATTCGCCAGCGATCCGCAGATCACCGGCCACTGATTATTCCAAGACCCTCGGATCGAACATCTGCCTCGTGACCCGTGCACGGCAGGCAGGCCCGGAGACGTATGTCCATGCACAGTAGAGCCGACAGCCCGTTTCGATCTGCCTCCTCGCCAACGCCGTATCTTTTATGCAGTGGCTTGACGAAGAGTTTCGGCGCGGTGAAGGCGTTGCGTCAGGTGGACTTCCGCGTCGACCGGGGGCGTGTCCGGGGGCTGATCGGTGAAAACGGCGCCGGCAAATCGACCCTTGTGAAGGTCATTGCAGGCGTGCAGCGACCGGACGACGGCTTGATGATGATGGACGGTCGGGCAATACGGTTTGCCAATACCGCCGACGCTATCCGCGCCGGCATCGTCACCGTCCACCAGGACATCAATCTGGTGCAGACCATGACGGTTGCTGAAAACCTCATGCTGAACAACGAGCCCTGCAGACGCTTCGGGATCATCGATGGCCGCCGGCTGGGCGACAAGATTATCGAACTTCTGCGGCAATACGAGATCGACGTGTCCCCCAGCGACATCGTTTCCCGATTGTCGAACGATCGCAGGAAGATGGTGCAGATCATCAAGGGGCTCGCGCTTCGGCCGGAAGTTCTGATGCTTGACGAGCCGACCTCGTCCCTGACGGAACACGAGGTCGAGGTTGTGCTGGGCCTCATTCGCAAGCTGGCCGGCGATCAGGTGGGCGTTGTCCTCGTCTCGCATTACCTGAAAGAGATCTTCGACGTCTGTGACGATCTCACCGTCATGCGCGATGGGGCAGTGGTCTGGGATGGAAATATCGCCGCGACGACACGCGCCGAGGCGGTTTCGAGCATGGTCGGCCGGCGGGTTGATGCGCCGCCACGCCGGGCAGTCCCCGACGCCCGCCCTTCGGCGCCAGAGATACTGAAAGTGGAGCGGATCGGCATTCCCCGCCGCGTCGCGCCGCTAAGTTTCGCGCTTGGTCGCGGCGAGGTTCTCGGCATTACCGGCCTTGCGGGCTCCGGCCTCGACGATATCGCCAAGCTCATCTTCGGCGCCGCGTCGAACGCCGCGAGGGACGGGCGGGTGACCGTCGACGGGGTCACTGTCCGGCCCGGTGATCCGGTTGCTTCGGTCCGCGCCGGCATCGCGCTCATCACCGGCGATCGCCACGGCGAAGGCGTGCTGATGGCCGCCTCGCTTGAGGACAATCTATGCCTGTCTGTAATCGACCGTTTCGCCGGCCTTCTCGGACGGCTCGATCGCGCGGCGATGCGACAGACGGCGCGCAGGAACATCGAACGTCTGCGGGTCCGCGCTCCGGGACCGGAAACAGCCATGTCGCAGCTTTCCGGAGGCAACCAGCAGAAGGTTCTGATTGCCAAATGGTTGGAGACCGGCCCCAAGATCTTCGTCATGCAGGATCCGACGATCGGCGTCGATATCGGAGCCAAGGCGGAAATCCGGGCGATCATCGATGAGATGCTGGCCGCAGGCGTCGGCATCGTCCTGGTGACCACGGAACTCGAGGATCTGGTCTCGATGTGCGACCGGGTGCTCGTTGTCTTCCGCGGCGCGCAGGTTGCCGAACTTTCCGGACCCGAGATAAACCGCGAAACAATTCTCCATATTGCCAGCTGCGGCGCCGCAGAAGAAAGGGCATCCGCATGAATTTCTTGGATACAACCGGAAACACGACGCTGGAACCTCGTCGCCTGCCGCGTTACCGGCAGTTCAAACTGAACTACGGACTTTTGCAAACGCTCGGCGTGCTTCTGGTGATGGTGATCATTATGCAAGTGGTCAACGAGCGCTTTCTCTCGCCGATCAACATCGGTAACCTTCTCGGCCAGATGACGGTCGTCCTGATCGTCGCGGCAGGTATGACCATCGTGATGATATCAGGGGAATTCGACCTCGGTGTCGGATCGATGGTTGGGCTGAGTTCGGCCCTGGCTGCATGGCTGATGACACGGTGGATACCGGTCGGACCGGACGAGCAGCAGGCTTGGTGGATCGTCGTGACCGGCTTCGCCGTACCGTTGGTGGTTGGACCCGTGGTCGGGATGCTCGCGGCGCTCATCGTCACCAAGGCAAAAATCCCGTCCTTCATCGTTACGCTCGGCACATTGATGATCGTCAGGAGCCTGACGCTCGTCGTCACCCAGGGACAGCCGATTCCGGACATTCCGCCCGTGTTGCGAATGCTCGGCCAGGGCCGCTGGGTCAAGCTGCCGCTGCCATTCGACATTTCGAGCGCGCTTTCCACGGGGTCGCTTTCGGATCTTGTCATCTGGCTACCGATCCAGAATACCGTCTGGATCGCCGTACTCGTCTATGCTGCGGCATGGTTTCTGCTCGAAAGGACCGCCTTCGGACGCAAGATCTACGCCGTCGGCGCCAATCCCAAGGTGGCAATGCTGTCGGGTATCCGCGTGGATCGGGTGAAGATCACCTGCTTCGCGATCGTCGGCTTCGCCGCCGCCCTTGGCGGGATGGTCAGCGTCATGCGGCTCGGGGCAGCGGCGCCCAACAGCGGCGAAGGGCTCGAATTCGAGGTGATCGCCGCCGTCGTCATCGGTGGCACCAGCCTTGCAGGGGGACAGGGACGGGTGCTGCGGACGATCATCGGGGTTGTCATCATCGCGCTGACCCGCAATTTTCTCAATCTCGCCCAGATCGATATTTTCTGGCAAGGGTGCGCTACGGGCGGAATCATCATTGCAGCCGTCCTCATGGAGGCCCTGCAACGCCGCGTATCCAAACTGCATGGATAAAGGCCCGCACAACACCCCGGGAGCGAAGCCCGCCATTGATTTCATCTGAGGAGGAGGAGCGTGATGTCGATGCAGCAGACACAGACGATGACGGCAGAGGAAGCCGCCGCGATCTACAATTCCAGCGCGTTGCAGGACGAGTACGATTATATCATCTGCGGCGCCGGTTCGGCCGGCAGCGTCGTAGCGCGCCGCCTGGCGGAAAGTGGTGAAGCCCGTGTGCTTCTGCTCGAAGCCGGCGGACCTGACAATCATCCCGGCACGCTCACTCCGGCGCAATGGCTGACGAACATCGGGACCGACAGAACCTGGGGTTACAGGTCGGAGCCCGAGGCAGGACTGAACGGCCGCAGCATGGGCTTGCCGATGGGGCGCGTCGTCGGTGGTGGCAGCAGCGTCAACGGTATGGTCTACATCCGCGGCCACAAGCTCGACTTCGATCGCTGGGCCGAACTGACCGGCGATCCCCGCTGGGGCTACGAACACGCCCTAGACATCTACCGCCGGATCGAGAATTTCCACGGCCCCGCCAACCCGAAATTCCGCGGCACCGGCGGTCTTCTCAGCATGTCTCACGACGACGACATAAAACCAGTTGCTCGCGCGCTTCGCGATGCCGGCCCCGGCTGCGGCATCACGCCTTTCGAAGATATCAACGGCGCCGCGCTGGAAGCACCGAGCTTCGTCGGTCACGGCGATCTGATCATCAAGGGCGGCCGGCGCGCCAACATGCCTACGAACTACATCTACCCTATCCTGCGCCAGGGCAACTTGACGATTCTTACCAACGCAGCGGTCGAACGGCTACAACTGGCCGGCGCGAAAGCGGAAGGCGTCGTGTTTTCCTGGCGAGGTGGGACCCGGAGCGTCCGGGCCCGCAAGGAAGTCATCCTGTCGCTCGGCGCGATTCAGACACCGAAGATCCTGATGCTCTCCGGCATCGGCGACGAGACCGTGCTTAGACGTGCCGGCGTGCCTCTGGCGCATCGTCTCGACGGCGTCGGGCGCAACCTGCAGGATCATACGCAGGCAACCGTGATCTGGGAGTTCAAGCGGCCGACCTTTCCCACCGGTTTCCATTTTTCGCAGACGCTCTACTTCACAAATGTCAGCGGGGGCGTTCGTCCAGATGTCGCGGCCGTGCAGTTGCAGATCCCGTTTCCATCGGAAAAGACAGCCCTCACCTACAGCCTTCCCGAAACGGGCTGGTCGATCCTGTCCGGACTTGCCAATCCGGTCAGCCGCGGCACGGTGACGATCCGCGACAGCGACCCTTCGTCCGATGTCATCATTCGCGGAAACTATCTTTCTGCGGATGCAGATATGGTCACAATGCGGCGCGGCGTGCAATTGGCGCGCGACCTCGGTGCGGCTCCGGAACTGCGCGAATTCGTCAAGCGCGAGATCATGCCGGGACCGCTCACCGGACAAACCCTCGACCATTACATTCGCGATTCCGCCTCGACCTGGTTCCACATGTCAGGCACCTGCAAGATGGGCAGCGACGAACTTTCGGTAACGGATTCGGAACTGCGGGTATACGGCATCGACAACCTGCGCATCGCGGATTCGTCGATCATGCCTGAAATATCGATGGTGCCGACCATGGCCTGCTGCATCCTGATCGGTGAACGGGCTGCCGAGCTTGTGCTGCAGGGCCGCTCGTCCAGGAATGGCTTTGGCAAAGAAGACGATGTCCGGGTTCAAAGTCTCGCGCGGGTTTCATGACGTGCGTCAGCAAATCGAACGTGCGCAACCGGCAATGCTTCGCATTGCCGGTTTCCGCGTCATCAGGCAGCTATGAACCGACCGTCCAGATAGATCATCGGCGACCGCTTCTCCGACGATCTCTCAATGACATGATGCACCTTCGCAAAGACGACGCTGTGTGTCCCGTATTCGTGAACCGCATCGGTCGTGCAAAAGATGTTCGCTTCCGCCTGTGGATGATAGGGCAGTTGCAGGGGGCCGCATTTCCAGAGACCATCCTTAAATCGCTCTTCGCGCCGCGACTTGCTGGAGAAGACGCTGCACACATCCTCCTGCGCGCTGCCCAGCAGATTAACGCAAAACGCCTCGGCGGCCATCAATGGCGCGTGGATCGTCGCGGCGCGATTGATGCAGACGAGCACAGAGGGCGGTTCCATGCTTAGGGAGATCACCGACGTCGCCGTCATGCCGTGCCACGTGCCGTCCTGGCTCGTCGATATGACGGATACGCCACTTGCCAATTGTCGCATCGCCGATTTTAGGGCATCGGCCGGGGCCATTTCACTCGATGTCGGCATCGCTTCATTCATCACGCTGTGTGCTTGTTGGTGCGGCATTGTTCGATCTCCTCTTACCTGCGCCAAGGTAAAGCGGAGTAGTAACCGTCAACAGCCCCTCAAAACGGCAGCCACCTTTCCGGAAAGGGAAAGGATGGCTCGCACATTCCCATCAGGACCAAGAACGGTTTGGGATAGATGGACATGAACGGCATCGAGTCTCTGCGAGCTTTCGTACGTGCCGTTGATCTCGGAAGCCTGTCAGCTGCAGGCCGCGCCTTGGGTCTGTCGCCACCATCTGTTTCGCGCATCGTGCGGTCGCTGGAGGAAGAAGCAGGCACGCGGCTTCTCAATCGGACGAGCCGGAAACTTGCGCTCACGCATGCAGGAATCGCTTTTTACCGGCAAGCATGCGAGGTATTGAGAGCCTACGACAACCTGAAGGACGTAATCGCCGACGCGACCAGGGAACCGCAGGGCGTTTTGACGGTCCATTCGCGCGTCAGCGTCGGCAGGTATTTTCTGCTCGACGCAATCCCGAAGTTTCTCAACGCCTACCCCAAGATCGACCTGCGCCTTTGGCTGTCCGAAGACGTGCCTGATCTGGTCGACAACAGGATCGACGTCGCGCTTCGTCTTGGACGGCCGAACGAGACATCGTTCGCCATGAGACAACTGTCCCCCGGCGTAAAACCTTTGCTTTTCGCGAGCCCTTCCTATCTGCGAGACAAGCCACCGATTCAAAAAGCCGACGACCTGCTTGGACACAGCTGCCTAACAGGACTGCGTGAAGGCGGTCCAGACGGGGGCGTCGGCGTCTGGCAGGTCCGCGAAAACGGAGTAGTTCGCACGCTTCGGGTCCGTGGTCGATTGCAGGCAAGCGATGGTTGGTTCCTACGGGACGCAGTCGTCGCCGGACTTGGCATCGGATTGCTCCCGGGCTGGATGGTTCAGGAGGAATTGCGCATGGGCACGGCAATGCCAGTTCTTCCCGACATCGATATAGCGCCCCTCACCTTCGACCAGGGAGTCTACGCCGTTTTTTCTAAGACTCCGAAGGTTACGCCCAACACCAGAGTGTTTGTCGATTTCCTTGTGGAGACCTTTCGAACTCACGAACCAACAATCTTAGAAATGGAGAAAGCCCGTTAACATGTCTCCAGTCATCCTCCTCCTCACATCGCTTCATCGAGCGGTTAAAATTAGCGGTAGGGGTTAAAGACGGATGCGGCGCCTGCGCCCGCTCTTTGAACAATACTAACTGCCGACCCCACCGGCACTGGCATGGTTGATACAGATTAAGACACGCTGACACTTACTAACACAGAGATAGATTGCACGCAGCCATACGAATGCGGAGAAACTCTCGTCAGTTTTGTTGTATCGGGTGGCAATGCATCGGAGCTGCTTGAGGTCGTCACCTGATGTGATGGACGGCCGCCGCTCTCGGCATCATAATGTGCTAGATAATGAAGGTGAATTCTTATCAGGTTAGAGTACCAAGGTACTGGCGCACTACCTAAATTGTTTGACTGTAGTTCCGGCGGGCAGCAGGTCGTCAGACTTGATGCTCCAGGCTAAAAACGCAGAGAGCATCAAGTTTCAGTGGGGCTGTGTCTAAATCTGAAGTTAGCGATATGCCGCGGATCGCACAGTGCGGCTGGCGTACTCGTTGTGGAGGCGCTGTTGGTTCAAAGCATCCTGTTTGGGCGCTACTCCAAAAGTTCTTGAATATTCTCGACTGAATTGAGAAGCGCTCTCATAGCCGACTTTGTAGGCGGCCTCGGCGACATTCGCAGCTTGTGTTGCCATAAGCCGGCGTGCCTCCAGCAGCCGAAGTTGTTTTTGAAATTGAAGCGGTGTCATGGCCGTCAGCGCCTTGAAATGCTGGTGGAACGATGACGGGCTCATCCGCGCGATATCAGCCAGTTCTTCCACCCGCAGGGTTTCTGCAAAATTCGTGTGCAAGACGGATACGGCTCTGACGACGCGCTCAATGTTCGACTCTGGCAAGGCAAGCTTGCAGATTTCGCCGCCGTGCGGGCCGCTTAGCAACCAATAGCAGATCTCCCGGACGATCGAAGGCGCCAAAACAGGAATCGCTTTCGGCGTAGCCAGCAACCGAACGAGACGAAGGATGCAATCCGCCAAAGGCTGGTCGACCTTCGCAACGAACGCGCATGGACCTGATGCCTCCGACTGTGGGGGGAGCGCCTCCAATTGCTCTAGAACTTCACGTACGGTTGCCACGTCAAAGTCAATCATCACGCCAACGTAAGGAGTTTCCTCGCTTGCCTCGACGATCTGACCAGTTGCCGGTACTCCGACACTGACGACGAGGCACTCCATCGTTCCGTAGCGCAGCAGTTCCTCTCCGAGTTGCAGTTCTTTGCCGCCCTCAACCACGACGCAGAGTGACGGCCGGTAAATGTTCCGCATCGGCATCATCGACTGGAACGAGCGGACAATGTTGAAGCCTTCTATGGCTGTTGGGAACAGGCCCTGCCCGCCGCCCTGATCTTCGATGTAGGCCGTTACGGCCGAGAGCAATGGCGTATTCAAGCGGGGCTCCGGTTGCTTCAGGGGCCACGGCACTATGTGGCTCTTCGCCGGCATTGTCGCCTCTTCTGCAGGAATAGGCAAGTTTCTTGAAGGTTCGGGCATTCTGATCATTGGACACTCCATCTAGCTTAAGGGCGCAACCAAGCGAGGAGTGACCTCAAGATGACAGAAATTGTCGCCCGGTCAATAGACCCCGAAGAAACCCGAGCGCCGCCCTCTGCGTCCAACGGGGAATACGTAAAAAGCCTGCGCATGGCCGCGATATGCATCGTCCTTCTGCTAATCAACGCTTTCTCGCAGATCGATCGAATACTGCCGTTCATCCTGGCAGAAAAGATCAAAACCGACCTGTCGCTTACCGACACCCAGATGGGGCTCCTCACTGGCCTTGCGTTTGCGGTCTGCTACGCACTCCTCTCATTGCCGCTTGCCCGTGCGGCAGATCGGGGATCTCCCCGGCTTGTACTGGTGTCCTGCGTCCTGATCTGGAGCGTCATGACGACACTCGGCGGCTTTGCCGCCAGCTTCATGTTCCTGGCACTCACACGCTTCGGCGTAGCATTCGGCGAAGCTGGCGCCGTCCCGGCAGGCCATGCTCTGATCGTCCGCAAAATTGGGATGGAGCGCCGCGGTCTTGCGATTGGTCTATTCGCAATGGGCATCCCATTAGGCACGATGGTGGGGTTTGCGGCAGGCGGCGCGATTGCTGATGTATTTGGGTGGCGCATCGTTTTGATCGGTGCTGGAGCCATCGGCATTTTGATTGGATTGTTGACCATTCTTGTTTCCGGTCCCACGCCTCCTCTTCCAACAAGAGCCGCTCGTGACGAACCCTTTCTGCGAACCAGCCTTGACCTGTTATCGTCTCCGGCGTTCCGCTGGTTGTTCACGGGCACCATTTTCCTGGGCTTCGCAGGCGCGCCTTTCTATGCCTTCTCCATACCGTTTCTGATCCGTACCTACGGTTTTACCGCGACAGAGGTCGGCGTCTCGTTCGGCATGTTGCAAGGGTTGATGGGCATCATCGGGACGTTGGGCGGTGGACGCTGGTTTGATTTTGCTGTCCGCTCCGGGAAAGGCAAGGTGCTTGGTCCCCCGGCAATTCTCTTCCTGATCGCGAGTGCAACGACGACTGCGGCGCTGTTTGCACCGACTGGCTGGATGTCCATTGCCCTTTTTGTGCCCGGTATGCTGTCATTTTCGTTCATGTTGCCATGGGGCTTCGGAGCCGCGCATCTGATCGCCGGTCCCGGACGTCAGGCGCAGGCGACCAGTCTCGTCATGATCGGAAGCGGCCTCCTCGGGCCTGCCTTGGGTCCTCTGATCGTTGGCATTGTCAGCGATGCTGCAAGCGCCGCAAATATTGCAAACGGCCTCGGCCTCGGCTTGTTGATCGTGCCTTTGTCGACCGTTCTAGCCGGCATCACTCTCCTGATCGCTAACCAAAGAGTTGCCGCCTTCCTTCGCCAACGCTGACCGCGAACCGCCGCTGCAGGCTGAAACACTCGAAACTTCTTAGGAGACTTCCAATGTCAAACACAGACAATTCCCGACGCACGTTCCTCGCCCTCGCGGCGGCCGTGCCATCCGCTATTGCCATGAGCGGCGTCGCATCGGCTCAATCGTCCGATACTGGCGTTGTCGCCCAACCGGGTGACAAACGCGGCGCGGTCGTCACCGGCTCTTCTCGCGGCATCGGCGCGGCCACCGCCCGGCGTCTGGCGCGGGACGGTTTCGCCGTGACCGTGAACTACCTTACCAATCGCGAGTTGGCCGAGCAGGTCGTTCGCGATATCGAGGCCGCCGGCGGCCGTGCCATCGTTTGCCAGGCAGATGTGGCGGATCCAGCGGCGGTTAAAGCTCTTTTCGACGCCAATGACAAAGCCTTCGGCGGCGTCGACATTGTCGTCAATAACGCCGGCATCATGAACGTCGGTTCTTTCAGTCAGATGACAGACGCAGCCTTTGACCGGATGATGGCCACCAACGTCAAAGGGAGCTTCAATGTGCTGCGCGAGGCATCACGACGCGTTCGTGATGGTGGCCGGATCATCAGCCTAAGCTCAAGCATTATCGAAATGAGTCCTCCCGGCACGGCGGCCTACGCTGCAACCAAGGCGGCGCAGGAGATCTACTCCAGCGTTCTTGCCAAGGAGTTGGGCGGTCGCAACATTTCGGTCAATGCGATATCTCCAGGCGCCGTCGATACCCAACTCTTGCGCCAGCATGGGGAAGAGGCGCTTCGCGGCATACCGGAAGCGACCCCGCTTCGTCGGCTGGGTCAACCAGAAGATATTGCCAATGTCATAGGCCTTCTCTGCTCGCAGGACGGAGCGTGGATCGATGGTCAAAACGTCTTCGCGAATGGCGGTATCGCCTGATGGATACCCGCTGCGGCGCACATGCGCCGCAGCGGGTTCGCAACCAGACTCTTACAGGACACCCTTGTCATGAAATATAACACACTCGGAAATACCGGCCTCTTCGTCTCTGAGCTTTGCTTGGGCACGATGACATTCGGCGGCAAGGGGGTCTGGGCCAATATGGGCAACGTTCAGCTGGACGGCGCTCAGGCTCTGATCGCCCGCGCACTCGAGCACGGGATCAACTTTATCGACACCGCCGACATCTATTCGAGTGGCACATCGGAAGAGATGGTCGGCCAGTCACTTAAGAACCTTGGTGTCCGGCGGGAGGACGTCGTCATCGCAACCAAGGTCTTCGGTCCAATGGGCCAAGGCCCGAACGATGCCGGCAATTCCCGCGGCCACATCTTCGATAGCGTCAAAGCCAGTCTGAAACGACTACAGATCGATTACATCGATCTGTACCAACTCCATAACGTCGATAACGTAACGCCGATCGAGGAAAGCCTTGCGGCATTGGATGCCCTGGTGCAGCAGGGTCTGGTTCGCTATGTCGGCGTGTCGAACTGGTCGGCCTGGCAAATGGCGAGGGCGCTGGGCCACAGCGAACGCCTTCAGATCGCGAAGATCGCCACCTCGCAAAACTACTACACGCTCGCAGGTCGCGATATCGAGCGGGAGATCGTTCCGCTTATCAAGGCCGAAAAACTCGGTCTCCTGGTTTGGAGCCCGCTTGCCGGCGGGCTGCTTAGCGGCAAGTTCGGCCGCGACAAGCAGGGCGAGGAAGGCAACCGCCGGACCGTTTTTGATTTTCCGCCGGTCGCCATGGATCGCGCTTACGACGTGATCGATGTGATGGAACGCATTGGCGCCGACAAAGCTGTCAGCGTTGCAAGGATTGCGTTGGCGTGGTTGCTGCATCAGCCGCACGTCACAAGCGTCATCGTCGGTGCGAAGACGGTCGGGCAGCTCGACGACAGCGTCGGGGCGTCAGAGGTCATGCTCAGTCCGGATGAGATCGCCGAATTGGAAGCCGTCAGCAAGATCGCACCCGAATATCCGGCCTGGATGCAGCGAACGCGCGAGGTCGTGCCAAGGCCCCCTCTCGGCAAGCCGATCAACGCAATCGAATAGGCTCGGATCCGGAACCGCCCCGTTGCGGATCCGCGAAAGGTCGCCTCGCCCATGGCGACCTTGCGTCCGCCGAAGTCATCCCCCCGAACAATGCGTCTTCGGCGGACGATTTAGCCCCAACAGAAACAGAAAGGACTGACGATGACGAAATCGTGGACACTTGATGATATGCCGTCTCAAAAGGGCCGAACGATCCTGATCACCGGAACCGGTGGCCTCGGCTTCGAAGATGCACTTGCGCTGGCCCAGGCCGGCGGCGACGTGATCATCGCAGGGCGTAACCCGATGAAGGGTGCTGACGCTGTCCGGCGCATCAAGGAAAAGGCGCCGCAGGCATCGGTTACTCTGGAGGTCGTCGACCTCGCCAGCCTCACATCGATCGAGGCGCTTGCAAAACGACTGAAAGAAACACGCGACCATATCGACGTGCTCATCAACAACGCCGGCGTCATGACGCCACCAACGCGCGAGACGACCAAAGACGGTTTCGAACTGCAGTTCGGCACGAACTATCTCGGCCACTTTGCCCTGACGGGCCATCTCCTGCCGCTGCTCAAGCTTGGACAAGCCCCACGCGTCGTCACGCTTTCCAGCATTGCTGTTAGAAGCGCAAGCGCCGCAATCAATTTCGACGACCTCCAAGCGGAACGGCAGTATAAGCCGATGCCCGTCTACACTCAGTCGAAGTTGGCCTGCCTGATGTTTGCCTTCGAGCTGCAACGGCGGAGCGAAGAAGCGGGCTGGGGTATTACCAGTATCGCTGCCCACCCCGGCGTATCGCGCACGGATCTCCTCCACAATGGCCCTGGTCGCCGCAGCGTTCAGGGCCTTCTCAGGTCATTCATGTGGTTTCTGTTCCAGCCTGTGGCGCAGGGCGCGCTGCCGACTTTGTTCGCGACTACATCTCCAAGCGCCCGAGGCGGGGCCTATTATGGCCCCGATAGACTTGGCGAGACCCGTGGACACCCGACCGGAGCGCAGATCCCTCGACAGGCGATGGAGAAGCATGTGGCCCACAGGCTGTGGGAGATTTCTGAAGCACTGACGGGGATTTCGTTCAATGCCCAAGTCTCCCCGCCTGAGCTCCACGGCCTTAACCCCACGACCATCAGACGGGAGGGGTGAGATATGGACCCCCTCGGAAACCTGGTCGACTGGATTGCGGTATACGGCATATTCGGATTGTTTGCGATCGGGCTGGCGGAACGCTTCCTGCCTGCCCTGCCCTCCTATGGGGTTCTCGTTGCCATCGGTATTGCGGCCGAGGACGACGTCTGGGGCCTCCACACCGCTGTCATCGCGACGACGGTCGGTAGCTTTCTAGGCGCCCTCGCTCTCTACCTTCTTGTACGTGCAGTTGGAAAAAAGCGGTCGGCAGCGTTTCTCTACTCGGTCGGCGGATGGGTGGGTCTATCGCAAGCACGTATCGATTGGACATTGTCCTCCTTACGGGATCGGGAGCGAGCGCTTACGATCCTATCGCAACTCATTCCCACCGTGCGGTTGATTTCGCCCGCAGCGGCCGGGCTTCTAGGTACGAATACGCTGCGGTTCGTATCCGGCATAACAGTCGGCATCGTTCTGTGGAACGGCCTGTTCATCGCCGCAGGTTACCTGACTGTGCTGGCCATTCCTGGCATCAATTCGTCCGCGCTCGCCCTGAAAATACTGGTTCTGCTTGTTGTTGCGGAAGTACTCACGGCCTTCGTGTGGCGGCTTCAGCGACGGTATTCGATGGGCGTGAATGCCGGAGCAAGCAAGTGATGACAAACAAAACTGCTGATGCGTTTCTGTTTTTTCGGGCGTGGCTTTCCGCTCCCCTCCGGGTCGCCTCCGTTACCCCGTCGGGGCGCGCGTTGTCTTCTCTTATGACAGCCGAGATTTCCGCCAAGACGGGCACAGTCATTGAATTAGGTCCGGGGACGGGCGTTTTTACAGAAGCGTTGCTGCAGCAAGGTGTCGCTGAAGAAAACCTTGTGCTGATCGAATATGGCGAGGATTTCGCGTCGCAGCTTAGCCGTCGTTTTCCAACGGCAAAAACCATCCAGATGGATGCTGCGAAATTGAGCAGGTTGTCGCTTCAAACGTCGGCGCCAGTAGGCGCCGTCGTCAGCGGCCTTCCTCTTCTGTCGATGCCGACGCGTAAGGTGCATGCCATTCTGGAGGGCGCATTCTCGCATCTTCGCCACAATGGAGCATTTTACCAATTCACTTACGGCCCACGGTGCCCGATCGCCAGACCCTTGCTCGACCGTCTGGGCCTGAAGGCGAAATTTATCGGTTGCACCCTCGCCAATGTTCCACCCGCGGCCGTCTATCGCATCAGTCGACGTCGACCGCGCAGGGTTTCCGATCGGACGCATCAGGATCTGTCGTTTTAGTCAGCATCAGCCCGATCCGCATGGCTCCTTGTTCCGGGTGAGGCCGTTCGTTCCCGGCACATGCCATCACAGCTCGACGAGGTCCTTCAGCACCAAGCCAAGCCAATCCGAGAGATCGAACATGCATCCAGCATTTTCCTACGTTTTGCTTGCCGCTGTTTCGTCGGTGTGTCTTTCGCTGCTATTTTTCCACGCATTAACGAGGGTACCGTCATCGCCACTTGCAAAATCGGAAGCAGCCGATGTCGTTGCTCTCTTGCGCCACGCGAATCTTCCTCGCTCGGCTGTGATTTACGATTTGGGGTGTGGATGGGGCTCGCTCCTGATCGCACTCGCTAAAGCTTTTCCAGACACGCATGTGAAAGGCGTGGAGATCTCGCCTTTCCCGTGCTTCGTCGCCAGGGTGCGGACCAGGCGCCTCCCTAACGTCTCGGTCGTGGGAAAGAACTTTGATAAATGCGATCTGGCGGATGCCGACGCGGTAACGTGCTATCTCATGCCCAGCGCAATGCCGCGGTTATCGAAGTTTCTGGACGAGAGCGTGCGCCCGGGCACCGCCGTCGTCACAGTCACATTCTGGTTTCGGGGCCGGTCGCCTAAGGCGATGAAGGACGGTCCTGGTTTGCGCGGGGCTGTGGCCTTATACGTCTGGCCAGCGATGTCTGGTCCAGACCACACCGGGTAAATTTCCCCAAACTGAGCTCCGCATCGACTGGGCAGCGCAGCCCTTGATCAGGCAAGAAGCCGACGATGCCTATCGAGGCGCCGAAGCTTCGAAAGTATCAGACTTGGAAGATCAGGCACATACTTTGAGGTTTTCGACATTCTACAGCAGACGCCCCGGCCGTAGTCTTCTCCATAAACGAGAAAAGGAGGCCGATATGCTGAAATCGAAAATCAGAAAGTTCTCACTGGCAGTCATGGTTACGGCTGGATTGACCGGATTACAACTCACCGCGGCTCTCGCTCAAGCTTCGTCGCCAAGCGAAATCGAGGGCGTTTGGGAAACAGAGGAAGGCAACTTCAAGTTCGAAGTATTCGACGCCGGCGGCAGCTTTGCGGCCCGGGTCATTTATGGCGATCGGCTCGTCGAAGCGGACGGTAAGACCTTCAAGAAGGACATCCACAATCCCGACCCAAAGCTTAGAAGCCGCTCTCTCGAGGGCATCACCTTCCTCACCGATCTGAAATGGGATCCACAAGATCGCCGTTGGGAGGACGGGAAATTCTACGATGGATCTTCGGGGCGCACTTATTCAGGGCGGGCATCGATTCGAGATGGTGCGCTCGAACTGCGCGGATATGCGGGGACGCCACTCCTCGGACGGACTATGGTTTTGTATCGCGTACAATGACGGCTTTCCCCGGAAACAGCCGCAGTTTTCACAGTCTGGCTGCGAGCTGGAGTGCGGGATTGCTTGTGGCAGTGAGTTGGCTGAGCGGCGTTGTATTCGCAGCCTACATCGTTGCCTTTTTCGGCGGAACCGTCATTGGCGGCGACGCCTATCGATGGAATGTCGCGTTGCCCGGATTGTACGATCCGTCATCGCAACTGTCGACGAGCGCCATCGGCGCCCATTTCGCGGCCGGCAGTATCCTCGTTTTGCTGGGTCCGGTTCAACTGATCGGCAGGCTGCGGCGAAGCATCCCGCGGCTTCACCGGTGGCTCGGCCGGATCTATGTCGTTTCGGCCGCGGCAGCTGGTGTCGGCGGTTTGGCTTTCATCGTTGGACGAGGCACCATCGGCGGCACGCTGATGGATGTCGGGTTCGGCCTCTATGGCGTTCTCATGGTGCTGAGTGCAACGATGTCCTATCTCCATGCGCGGTCGCGCCGTTACCACTCGCACCGCGCCTGGGCGATCAGGCTATTTGCGCTGACAATCGGATCGTGGCTCTACCGAATAGAATATGGCGCCTGGTTTCTGCTGTCGCGACTTTTCAGTGAGATGGCGGAATTCAGCGGCTTGTTCGACGGCATGATGGTGTTCTTTTTCTACATTCCGAATCTGATCGTGGCCGAATTCGTCATCCGGACGAGCCAGCATAACCGCACCGCGAGCGCCGACCTCTCAGCATCTGCCGTGTTCGCGGCCGCAAGCGCTTTCCTTGCCTTTGTCACCTGGATGTTCGCCGCCAATACATGGGGCCCCAAAATCGCAAGTGGCCTAACGCTATAGCCGCCGAGGATCAGGCATGTTTTTTGTCGGATCGGGCATATCCGATCAAGGTCCCTCGGTCCTAGGCTAGCCGTTGTCAAAGGGATTGATTCCATGTCTTACACGCTTTCGGTCAATGGCCGATCCCAAGATGTTGATGAAGACGGTGAAACCCCACTTCTGTGGGTGCTTCGCGATAACCTGTCACTGACGGGGACCAAATACGGTTGCGGCGCGGCTCAGTGCGGCGCCTGCACCGTGCATGTCGACGGGAGGCCGGCTCGATCCTGTTCGATCCCGCTGCGATCGGCCGTCTCGGCGCGGATCACGACGATCGAGGGCATGGACGGCGCCGAAGCAGCTGCCCTGCGCGATGCCTGGGTTAAGCACGATGTACCGCAATGTGGTTTTTGCCAATCCGGTCAGCTTATGAGCGCGATTGCGCTGCTGAGAAACATCAAACAACCCACGGATCAGGACATTGACATTGCAATGAGCGGCAATCTCTGTCGATGCGCCACTTATACCCGAATTCGTGCGGCCATCCACGATGCGGCGGCAAAGCTCGGGACGGCGTCATGACACGACACCCGTCCAAAAAAGGAAGATGGCGTCGCTGGGCCAAACTCGCATTTGCATCGATATTCGGGATCATTTTTGTCGCGGCTGCCGCGGGCCTTGTCTACGCCCTTTACCCGCGAATCATGCCACAGACGCAAACGATCGAGGCCAGACTGCAGCCCGCCGAACTTGATCTTCTGCGTCAGGTGTCAGACTTCGACGAAATTGCCAACCCGACCGTGAGGTCCGTGGCGCTGTTCGAAGAAGCCGGCCGTGTTATCGAGCATCCACGCTGCATGAACTGCCATCCGCGGACCGACCGTCCCACCCAGACGGAAGCGATGCGCCCGCATACGCCCTGGGTTACACTTGGTGCGGATGGCGGTGGCGCACCGACGCTTCGCTGCTCAACCTGCCACCAGGCCGAAAACTTCGAGGCGTCCGGTGTGCCGGGAAACGCCAAATGGAGGCTCGCTCCGATCGAGATGGCCTGGCAGGGCAAGACGCTCGGCGACATCTGCAGGCAGCTTCTGGATCCGGCACGCTCGCACATGACGCGTGAGGAACTGCTTCATCACATGGCGCAAGACGAACTGGTGGGCTGGGCCTGGCATCCGGGCGCAAACCGCAAGCCCGCGCCCGGCACTCAGGAAGCGTTCGGATCGTTGATCAAGGCCTGGCTCGATACCGGCGCAGTGTGCCCGCCATGAGAAGGCCGAGTGAGAACAGGATGGCAATAGGAGAATGTCCGTGACCGACTCCCCCGAGCAAAAATCAGGATTTCGGATGACCCGCCGACGCTTGATCCTGGGTGGATCGATGATCGGTGGTGCGCTCGTGGTCGGCTATGCCGCAACCAACCCGATGCAGGCTATCGGCGCGATCCTGCAAGGCGGCGGCGACGACCCGGAGCCAAGCGCCTTTGGACCATTTATCCGCGTCACCACTGACGGCTGGGTGACGATCGTCAACAAACAGCAGGAACTCGGCCAAGGCATCCACGCCGGGCTCGCCGCGATCGTCGCGGAAGAACTCGACGCGGATTGGGATAAGGTGCGGGTTGTCGACGCGCGCAGCAATTTCCGCGCCTATGGTGTGCAAATGACAGCCGGCTCAAACTCGATTGCCTCGAACTGGGATCTTATGCGCAATGCGGGCGCTGCGGCACGCACCATGTTCGTCGAGGCGGCCGCCGCTCGCTGGGGCGTGCAAAGCAGTGATATCGTTGTCCGCGACGGCGTCCTGTCCCATCCTGGCTCGAACCGAACAGGGACCTTCGCTGAACTCCTGGCCGACGCGTCCCGGCAGACACCACCCCAAACGCCGACACTAAAGCGACGGCAGGACTATCGGCTGGTCGGCACGGACCGCGTGCGGCGCAAGGACAGCCTTGCGAAGAGCACCGGGACGCAAATCTATACGCAGGACATCCAGCGCCCAGACCTGCTTGTCGCAATGGTTGCTCATAGTCCGCGCTTTGGTGGAAAGCTGATGCGGTTCGATGCATCGGACGCCCTGAAGGTAAAGGGCGTCAGGCATGTGTTCGCCATCGAGACCGGCGTTGCCGTACTTGCCGAGACGACGTTTGCCGCCAAGCGGGGACGCGACGCGCTGCGTATCGAATGGGACGATAGCGAAGCTGAAATGCGCTCGTCGTCAGATCTTGTCGCCTATTTCCGCGACATCGCAGCCGGCCGCACCGACGTCGAGCCCGGCAGTTTTCAGTCGACGGGTCAATCGCCTGAGACGCCTTTCGATGGCGACGTCGTGGAGTTTGCATTCGATTTTCCCTATCTGGCACATGCCCCGATGGAAACGCTCGATTGTGTGACCAAGGTCGATGGCTGGGATGTCGCGATCACATCGGGCGCTCATCTGGCGACGGTTGATCAGGTTCAGGCAGCCCTTACCGCACGGACCGTTCCGGGCCGCGTCGACATCGAGGTAATCCCTGCCGGCGGGTCGTTTGGTCGGCGCGGTGGAATGAGCTCTGATTATCTCGTCGAGTGTGTGCGCATTGCAAAGCGAATCGAAGGTCGCTCAGTCAAGCTGATGTGGAGCCGCGAGGACGATATGAGGTTGGGTTACTTCCGACCAATGTCGCATCATCGGGTATGGGTCCAAGTCGGTTCGGACGGATTTCCGGAGCGTTGGCGCTTCCATTCCGTTTGCCAGAACTTGCTGCCGCTCGCCCCCAATTTCACGGCGACCGAGGGTATCGCGGAGTCGCCTAATCTATCCACCGCAACAACTGTCGACGGCAAGATTTTCACGCCATCGTTTCCAGTCACTGTTGGATTTTGGCGCTCGGTCGGCAATTCGCACACCGCCATGGTGATGGAGCACATCGTGGATCAGCTGGCGCGCCGGGCCGGCAAGGATCCGGTATCCTACCGCCGCTTTTTATATCAGAAGGCCGGCGACACGCGCCGGCTGGCGGTACTCGATGAGCTTTACGCCAGGGCCGGCTGGGATACCCCACTCGAAGCGGGTTGGGCCCGAGGCCTGGCGATCCACCAGGCGTTCGGAACGATCGTCGGCCAGGTCGCCGAAGTCCGGTTACTCGATGGCCGGCCAATCGTGCGTCGTGTGGTTGCCGTCGTCGACTGTGGCATCGCGGTTGCGCCCGATCAGATCGCCGCTCAGATGGAAGGAAGTATCGGCTTTGGTCTGTCCGCCGCCTTGTACGGTGCGATTACGCTCAATGAGGGACTTGTGCAAGAGACGAATTTCGATCGGTACCCGGTCTTGCGGATGAACGAGATGCCTGCTGTCGAAACCTATATCGTCGCGTCCGACAACAAGCCGACTGGAATGGGTGAGCCGGGAGTGGCGCCAATCGCGCCAGCGGTTGCCAATGCGATGCTTGCACTGTCGGGTACGCCGACCCAGCGTTTGCCGTTACTGAACGGCGCAACGAACGCTGGATTCTCGATTGGATAATGAGGGGAACGCGATATCCGTACACCCTCTGTGGCCGCTGCACGCTTCCACTTGCATTGCTAAGTGTAGCTAATCAGTCCGCGCTCGATTTCGCGGCTAATCCTTCCGCCGGCCCTGAGTTACGTTGAAGGGAATATGCGATTTCGGAGCTTCATGCCGAAACGGATGACGCCCAGCATTGTTGCAATCCAACAGGAGACGAAATCCAGATGTCAAACCCGAACGATATGCAGCTCGTAGAGATCACCCGGCGACAGGCTCTACAGGCCGGAACGATCGTTACGGTGTCTGGACTGCTGCCGGTGGCGGCGCAGGCACAAACGTCAAGTTCGCGGCTTCCGCCGGAGAACGGTTCGACCGTTCAGGTCAGCTTTCAGATCAACGGCCAGCCAAGTGTGCTGGAAATCGATGCACGGGCGTCCCTGCTGGATATGTTGCGCGAGCGACTGGGTCTCGTCGGTGCAAAAAAGGGATGCGACCACGGTCAGTGCGGCGCCTGTACTGTTCACATCGACGGGCGCAGGGTGGCCTCTTGTCTGACGCTTGCCGCCAAAATCGATGGCAGAGATGTTACGACCATCGAAGGTATCGCCAACGCGGACACTCTACATCCGATGCAGCAGGCGTTTATCGACCACGACGCTTTGCAATGCGGCTACTGCACGCCCGGCCAGATCATGGCGGCAATCGCCTGTGTCAAGGAAGGCCATGCGTCGACGCCAGAGGAGATCAGGGAATATATGAGTGGCAATATCTGTCGGTGCGGAGCCTATGTTGGCATTGTGGCTGCGATCGAGCAGGCAGCCCCCCAGATCGAGCGGGGCTGAGACATGAGATCGCTATCCTATGTCCGCCCCAAGACTGTTCGCGAAGCGACGCAAGCGTTTGCAGCGGCAGGCGAAGGGGCCCGTTACATCGCCGGCGGCACCACTCTCTACGACCTGATGAAACTTGGTGTCGAGCGCCCTCATCACCTGATCGACATCGCATCTCTCGAGGGAGCCGGCCGAATCGATACAAGCGGCGACGTTCTGTTTTTCGGCGCTGGTGCTCGCATGGCGGATGTTGCTGAAAATGAGGTCGTCCGCCGTGACTACACGGTTCTGGCAGAGAGCCTTTCGAAAGCCGCGTCACAGCAGCTTCGCAACATGGCGACCGTCGGCGGAAACCTGTTGCAGCGGACCCGTTGTCCTTATTTCAGGAACGGTGCAATCGGCGCCTATCCCTGCAACAAGCGGGAGCCGGGTTCGGGATGCGCGGCTATCGGTGGGCTTGATCGCGGGCAGGCTGTGCTCGGTGCCAGTGACGCTTGCAACGCCGTGTCGCCCGGTGACTGGCCCGTGGCGCTGACGGCGATGGACGCAACGATAGAGATTGCGGGTCCCGGCAGAACACGGTCGGTCCCCATTTCGGAATTTTACCGGTTGCCCGGTGACACGCCCCATCTCGAGTTCGCGATGGAAGCCGGCGAGATCGTGACAGGGATTTCGGTGCCCAGAACGGAAGCGGGTAAAAATTCAACCTATCTGAAAGTGCGCGACCGAGAATCCTATGCTTTTGCCCTGGCCTCGGCAGCCGTGGCGCTGGCGATGGATGGGAATCAAGTGCGACGGGCGCATATTGCTCTTGGTGGCGTTGCCACCCGGCCTTGGCGTGCGCGCGAAGCTGAGGCGCTTTTGAACAATCGAACGATTGACAGGGAGACTGCACTGGCTGCCGGCAGGGCGGCGTTCACCGATGCCCGAGCCGGCGAGCACAACGCATTCAAGATCGAACTCGGCGCTCGCACCCTTGCCGACGCCATCATGACAGCTGGAAGGAAGATGCAATGACGCAGGAACGGACCGCTGACCGCCCTCGGGTCGATGCTTATGAAAAGGTGTTGGGTCGAGCACTATACGCGGCAGACCAACCGATCGCCGGTCTGCTTCATGCGATGACGGTTCCAGCGACAATCGCAAAGGGACGTATTGAAGCGATTGATCTGACTGCCGCGACGAATGTGCGAGGCGTCGTTCGCATTTTCACACATGACGATTTTTCGCAGATCAAGACAACGCCTGCGGCCCGTGGCGCCTACGGCCGACCTGGTATGGGTTATCAGCCCATGACAGGCCCGGTCGTGCGTCATCGTGGCGAGCCGGTCGCTCTGGTCGTCGCCGAGACGCTGGAGGCGGCGATCGAGGGCGCGGAAGCCGTCAAGGTGCGCTACGCCAAGGAGGCGTTCAGCACAGCGATGGAAGACGACCGTGCGAGCCCAGAGCCTGAGCCCGAGAGCCAGCTGTCTTCCGGTGATGCGGAGGCTGCTTTCGCAACCGCTCATCATCGGGTCGATGTCGAATATCTGCATCCCCAGCAGCATCATAACCCGATCGAATTGATCTCAACGACCGCCGCATTTGAGGATGGTCAGCTCAGGATTTATGAGGGAACCCAGGCGGCGGCAGCCTTTGCCGGTGGCCTTGCCGGTATGATGGGCATGGAGCCTGCGAAGTTGCGAGGCGTGAGCCCCTATACCGGCGGTGGCTTTGGGCAGAAGAACGGCGTCCAGGAGCAGAGCGTGCTCGTTGCCAGCGCTGCCGCTCTGCTGGGACGTCCGGTAAAGCTCGTGATGCCGCGCGGTCAGTTGTTTCACACGGCATCCTATCGGCCCAGAAGCCGCCATCGCGTTCGGCTCGGCGCGGACGAACAGGGACGGCTACTGGCCGGACTTTACGAAACCGTCCAGCAGAACAGCCGGTATGATGGGTTTGGCTGTGAGCATGGCGCCAATCCTCCCCGCATGTACGAATATGGTGCCTGGTCCGGAAGCGATCGGATCGTCCGGGTCGACACCCAGACGCCCGGTCATCAGCGTGCCCCGCATGAGCATCCCTCGAGTTACGCCACTGAATGCGCATTGGATGAACTGGCTGAGGCTGTCGGAATGGATCCCGTCGAGCTCCGCATTCACAACGACGCTCAAAATGACCTGATTACGGGCAAGCCATTTTCTTCTCGTCATCTCGCCGGTTGTTTGAGACGCGGGGCGGAGCTGTTCAACTGGGGTCGACGAGCCCGTGAACCTGGCTCTTTGGTAGCAGAGAACGGAGACCGCATCGGCCTCGGTGTTGCCTGTGGGAGCTACAAGGGGTCGATGACGCCCTCTGTGACAACGCTCCGTCTTCTCGCAAGCGGAAGATGCGAGATCGCGACATCCGGCCACGAGATGGGACAGGGCATCCGTAGCGTCATCGCCGCGGAGCTTATCGAGATTCTCGGCGTGGACCCATCCAAGCTTGATATCCGGATCGGGGATACTGGACATGCGCCGCAGCATATAACGGCGGGCTCATGGGGAACGGGCAGCGTTGCGCCGGCAGCGCGAAGCGCCGCAATGAAAATGCGGGAAGAGCTTAGCGTTCTGACCGGTGCCCCATTGTCGGAAGAACCGGTCCATGTCCAGCTTGCCCGGACCCGCCGCCCCGCCCTGGAGGTCACGGTCAACACAATCCCGCTCGGCAAAGACGGGCAAGTGATCGAGCAACTGCGCAGGGGCATCCCCTCAACCACCGGACCGGAATATCCCGATTTCATGACCTTCAGCTGGATCGCCCATTTTGCTGAAGTTCACGTGGAGACATCGACCGGGCGCGCGCGCGTCAAACGCGTCGTCAGTGTTGCCGACTGCGGCCGGGTCATGAACCGGCGCACGGCGGAAAGCCAGGTCAGGGGCGGTGTCGTCTGGGGTATAGGGGCGGCGTTACGCGAGGCCGGTGAAACAGACCCCCGCTTCGGCGGTGTGCTCAACAATGACCTTGCCGAATATGTCGTGCCGGTCAACGCCGACATAGGTGCAATCGATGTCGATTTCATCGACCAGCCGGACTTCAAGCTCAACGTTTCGGGCGTCAAGGGTCTCGGCGAAGTCGCCATGGTCGGAGCGGCCGCGGCCGTGGTCAATGCCGTCTACAATGCGACCGGCAGGCGGGTTCGGCACCTGCCAATTCGCATAGAGGACCTGCTGTAGTAGCCCTGACACGACAGCAAGCTATGCGAGGCCACGGAAGGGCAGGCAATGCCCTTCTACGTAAAGGCGTGTGGTCAAAACCGGCACGATCACCTGGTCCTTCCGTTGACCCTTGGGCAATTCGACGTGGAATGTATCTGCCCTCAGAGCCTCATCATGCCGATGGGCTGCAATACTGCCTCTTCCAGCGCCGACATTCGGATTGGATCGGCAACGGCGTAAGCAGGATCGGCAATCATATCGACGAAGGCTGCCCGCTTCGGATAACGCACCAGCGCCACCGCATCCCAGGATTGATCGGGTTCGGCGCAGAGCGCGGTCGCGCCATCGCCGGCGAAAAGGATCTCCGCCCCATACCGCGCGACGATCGGGCCGGCCATCGAGAGGTAGTCGAGATAACGCTGGCGTCCCCCATCTGCCTTGAATCGAAGAAGGTTGAGCATCACGATGGGCTGGTCGTCATCTTCAGCGAGGAAGCGGTCAAGATCAGCGGCGGTGACTTTAATCATCATAATTCTCCAGCGATGGGGTCTAAGGCTCGTTCAGTTCCCGGCAAATTATGCTATCGTCTTTGCACGTTCCATAATGCAAACCCCAAGATACTTTATCTAAAGCCCAAAGATGGATCCCTTCCTTGATGTTGTCCGACTCCTGCGGCCGCGTGCCGCTCTTCTGGGTCGCGGCATGGACGCCGCCGGTGACTGGGGCCTGAGCTTTCCAGCACTGGGAGACCTGTTGTTCTTCTGGATAGAAGACGGCATTTGCGAGTTGATACGGGCTGGTTGCGATCCGCTAATGCTGAACACGGGCGACTTCGTGCTGCTGCGGACAATGCTTTCCTTTACGCTAACCTCGAACAAGGAAGTAGAGCCGTTGGATAGCGTCGCGGCGGTGGCCGCCAAACAGGAGGGACGCCTGAAGCTGGGCTCCGGTCAGGAAAGACCGATTTCGCTTCATATGGGCAAATTCCTATTCTCGACAGCCAATGAGGATCTTCTGACCGGGCTTCTTCCGCCCATCGTTCGGATCCCCTCTCGTTCCCCGAAACTAGACAGGCTTCACAATCTGCTCACGCTAATGGATTCCGAGGGCCGCGACCCTGGACCGGCCAGCGAGTTCATCATCACCCGTCTCGTCGAACTGGCGCTGGTCGAAATTCTCAGAATGCCGGCGTCGGGACTTGCGGAACAAAGTGTCGACCCCGCCAGCCGCGGTCTGCTTGCCGGTCTTCGTGATCCCGTCACCGCCAAAGCAATTCGTGCGATGCACGAAGATGTTGGACACGATTGGACGGTCGGATCTCTGGCGAGGCTCTGCGGTGTCTCGCGCTCTGCTTTGGCCACCCGTTTCCGTTCAGTCGTCGGGACCGGTCCGATTTCGTACTTGCTACGGTGGCGCATGGCGCTCGCCAAGGAAGCGCTCAAGTCCGGGACGGCACGGATGGAGGAGATCGCCTTTTCGATTGGCTACAAGTCGGCCAGCGCGTTCAGCACCGCCTTCACACGTGCCGTCGGCTGCTCGCCGAGCCGCTTCACAGAAAGCTCGTCCGGCTCCGCATAGGGGAGCAGCCTTGAAGCCCGCTACCGTTCTCATCGGCCTTAACTTGCAAAGCATCAGTCCTTGCCATGCATGCTGTGATCGATGTTGCCGGTAATATTGTCCCAGCCGGAAAGCGCAATTTCCGCCACAGAATGCAGTTCGGCGCGATCGGCTCCATCACGGGCGCGAATTGCCATGCCGCTTTGGACGATCTGCACGAACCTCGCAAGTTTGGTCGTGTCTGCCGTGGGCTCAAGGTCACCGTCGCCCTTTGCTGTGTCGAAGCGTGCTTTGAGGAGATCAAAGCCGCCCGCGCGAGTCGCTCGCATGAGTTCACCCAGTTCGGAGTGTCCTTCGCTTCCCACGGTGGCGAGGGTCGCCATGCAGCCATGCGGCAGACCGCAATCTCCACCGGTCATTGCGATCGCGGAATCCTGAAGAAATGCCAGCGCGGCTTCCCTTGCGGTCGAAGCTTTCCGAAACCGGGTCCAGACCAACCCCTCGTAGGTCGTGTAATAGTATTTGAGCGCCTCCGCATAGAGCTCATCTTTTGAGCCGAAGGCCGCATAAAGGCTCTTGGTCCCGATCCCCATTGCCTCCGTCAGGTCAGCGATCGAGGTGGCCTCGTATCCCCTGATCCAAAAGAGCCGTGTCGCCGCAGCAAGCGCAACCTGACGATCGAACTCCCGCGGCCGCCCGCGTGGAGGACGAGGCGACGGTGAGTCCGTTGGAGGTGTCGAAACACTATTTTGCATCGACCACTGCATAAATGAGTTGACGATAGTTTGCAACGCCGTTACCGATTTATACATCGATCACTGCATAAAAGGAAAGATCATGGAATTGCTTGGAAAACGGGCCTTGGTGAACGGCGGCTCCCGCGGAATAGGCGCCGCGATCGCCATTGCGCTGGCCGAAAAGGGCGCCGATGTCGCACTCACCTATCAACGCTCGGCAGACCGGGCTGCATCGGTGGTTCGGACTATCGAGGAAAAAGGCCGGCGCGGACTTGCCATCCAGGCCGACAGTGCCGACCCGGACGCGATCCGTCGCGCCGTCAGCCAGACGGTCGAGACACTTGGAGGGCTTGATATTCTGGTCAACAGCGCAGGCATCGGAACCGCCGGCATGACTGCGGATCTGGCACTTGCCGACCTGCAGGCCATGCTTGATGTCAACGTTCGCGCGCCCCTCCTGTTCGCACAGGCGGCGATCCCGCACCTCACATCGGAGGGCAGGATCATCTCTATCGGCTCCTCCCTGGCGGAGCGTGTGCCTTTCCCGGGTGTCACAGCCTATGCCATGTCGAAGTCGGCGCTTCTGTCGTTCACGCGCGGCCTTTCGCGCGAACTCGGGCCTCAAGGCATCACCGTCAATCTCGTTCTCCCCGGTTCAACCGACACGGAGATGAACCCGGCCAATGGCGACAATGCCGATTATCAGAGGAGCCTCACATCGCTCGGCCGATTCGGCGAACCCCGTGAAGTTGCCAGCGCAGTCGCGTTTCTGGCAGGTCCGGCTGCAAGTTTGATTACCGGCGCAGTTCTCAGTGTAGACGCCGGCTTCAACGCGTAATCTGGTTGGCAGGAAGACCCAGGGTCGGAGGAAAAAGTAGCTTCCCGCCCTCAATCGAGCGGCACCCGGCGCGGCTCTTGGTCACGGCCAGGACGATACGCGCTATCGATCGATCCTAATGCCACAGTAATCGCTCTTCAAGCTGACATCGTGGACGAGAAGGTAGCTAAGCAAATCGCGAGCTTCTGCTCCGTTCTTTCGCGCATGAGTTTTCAACTCACTTGGAGCAGACGCGCTCGGGCAAGGCTTCGGTAGAGCATTGGGCAACTTGTTTGAGGTTTTAGGCATGGTTTTTCAGGTCCATCCCGTGGATATCTTCATGCAAAAAACCTTGTCGGGTCAAGAGCCACCCCCGTCAAAGCGCTTGATTTATATCGGCTTCTTCGGTGACGGCTTCTCATCAGGAGGTGAGTGATGACGCGGTATTGTTCGAGTGGTCGGCAAGTCACTGTCCCTGATAACCTGGGGCGGCAACAGGCCATCGGGACGTTCCATGATCAATAGAGTTCTGCAGCGCTTATCGAGCATTGGATCACACAAGTGTGTCAAGCTGAGGGGAAAGGGTCGCGCTGAGATAAAGGGAAGCGCAAGGGGAACCGGAACCATCGTCGTAGGCGAAGGGTGGAAGGGCCTCATCGCCGAGTCGACACAGCTTGTGATCAAAGAGAACGGTCAACTCATTCTAAATGGCCAGTTTACCCTTCATTCGGGCGGCACGATCGGCATACAAAGTGGCGCCAAACTCACGCTCGGGAGCGGGTTCGCCAACCGCCATTCGTGGATCTCATGTGGCTCTGAAATCACCATGGGTGACGAGGTTTTCATAGCCGACCAGGCGATCATCCGCGACTGGGATGGTCATACTATCGTTGGCAGGCCGGATAAGGCGCCATCAGGATCGGCAACCATGTCTGGATCGGAATGCGAGCCGTCATTCTTAAGAATGTGACAATTGGCGACGGAGCCGTTGTCGCCGCTGGTGCCATTGTTACGAAGGATGTTCCTCCCGGCGCTGTGGTCGCCGGCAACCCGGCCAAAGTCGTTAAAGATGGCGTTCATTGGGTCGCCTGATCACGTGATTCCCACAGAGTACAGTTAAGAAGGAAAAGCCAATGAAGGCCGCAGTTTACCAGTCACCCGGCGCTCCTGACGTCCTGCGCTACGTAGACGTTGCCGATCCACCCTGCCCGACGAACGGTGTCTTGATCAAGGTCGAGGCAATCTCCGTCGAGGGTGGAGATCTCATCAATCGGGCCTCCTCGCCTCCGCCTGATCCAGGTGGGATCATCGGATACGCGGCCGCAGGCGAGGTCATCGCTGTCGGCTCTGATGTGCGTGATCGCTTCATCGGACAGAAAGTTGCGTCGTTCGACATGCACGGGTCGCATGCGGCGCTGCGCGCGGTCGCATCGAACAGAACCTGGGTCATACCTGACGGTTTGAGCGTGGATGCCGCGGCCGCATTGCCCATCTCCTTCGGTACTGCTCACCATTGTCTATTCCCACGCGGACAGTTAGCCGAAGGCGAAACTGTGTTCGTCCAGGGGGGCGCGGGCGGCGTGGGTGCGGCTGCGGTTCAACTGGCGAGCCGGAACGGGGCGGAGGTCATATCAACCGTTTCCGGAGCAGAGCGGATCGCAAAAATGAAGGATCTGGGCCTGACCCATGCGATTGACCATCGTCAGACCAACGTCCACGATACGCTTATGCACCTTACCGATAATCGGGGCGTTGACCTCGTCATTGATCCTATAGGCTCGACTTTACGGACCTCGCTCTCAGTGTTGCGGCCGGGGGGACGCCTCGTCTTTGTCGGAAATGCCGGACGTTCATCTCTTGAAGTCGATCTGTGGCCAGCTTTACAAGCAAACCAGACTCTGCTCGGTGTTTTCATGGGAACGGAGCTCGACAAGCCGGACGTTCACGCATCCGTCGCCCACATGTTGAGGAGAGCCGCAGCAGGTGAACTTGAGGTGCTTATCGATCGTACTTTCTCTCTCGCAAAAGCGGCGGAAGCACATGCCTACGCCGAGGACAACTCGGTACTCGGGCGCGTGATCCTTCACCCTTGAAGAGGACAACACAGCGAATTTGCCGAGCCACAAGTCATGCCGACAAGATGAATTTCTCAGGTATCGACGTGATGTATTAGCCGACTTGCTGAGGCCATTCAGAGGTTTGCAATAGAACCACGCTGCGCAGCTGTTGTAACCAACGGGCATGCACATTCCCTGACGTTATTTGAAGGCCCGATCAGCCCAGAGCAAGCCACCAATGCGATAGTCAAAGAGCAGAACATCCAAAGGAATCAATCGAATGCTTGTTTCAGGTAACTCAAGGGTCCCTCTGCTGTTGCAGCCAACCTCCCGCTCTCCGGGACAAGACACAGTCAGGGAAGCGCAAGAAGGAAAAGCGAGTGGGAAACGTCCCCACCGTCTCTCTTGGTTCGCGGCACAGTTCGAAGCTCGCGGACGCCCTCTGGTCGATGGAGAGCAACGACGTTGTATTGGACCAAAAGCCGCACCGCATCGCGCTTAACAAGGATGAGAAGCCCGATGCAGGTAACGAGTTCCTGAAGGTATCGAAGATGACGCCAGCGGAACGTATCCGCTACTTCTTTCTGAAAGACCGCGAGCTTAATGAAGACAAGCTGGCTGCGATGAGCCAGAAGGATCGAGAGGCGATCGAACGACAAATCAAAGAGGTAATTCTTCAACAACTCGGGTTGGAAGACGAAGACGGCAAGCCTGCCGATGCTCCCCAGCCCGCGCCAGAGGGCGATCCGGTACCCGTGGATGCGACGCGGTAAGGCTTGGTCAAGTTGAGTGTTAGTAGCGCGATGACCTGAATGGTTCGACGACGGCTGAACGCAGCGCCGGACATGGGCGGTCGATAGTAGGCCCGAGCTATCGTGACCGGCCGAATTGGGCTCTTCGGCCGGATTGCTCGACCGAGAACGGTACCTTCTTCAGATCACGAAATCGAACCGTCCAAACTTTCCGTCACGGGTTTGCTTGATCTCCAGGAGGAGTGCCTCGTCAAACAGCCGGTCTCCGGCATTTCTGGGCTCGCCGGGAAAATAGAGCTGGGTGGTGAGGACCCGCCCACCGGGGCGCTGGACCTTTAAATGGAAATGCCGCGTGCGACCGGGATAAAGCGCGGGCACGATGGTGTTGAACCACCAGCGCCCTTGGGCGTCGGTAAACTGGTGTCCGCGAAGGCGAAAACCCACGCTGTCATAGTCGCCTTTCTCGTCGGCGTGCCAGATCTCGACGAGACTGCCGGCTAGAGGCCGGCAGCGGTTATCGAATACGAAACCGGCGACGGTTATTCGCTCACCCTCGGGCGCCGCCGGATAGAGATCTCGATTGAGCGGTGAGTTCGGTCTGAAGAACGGGCCGGCTTCCCGTTCGAGGGTCAGGTCGTCTTCATCCTCACATGCAAGCGTCAGCGGCAGCTCGGGTGCGGCCTGCGCAAGCGCCCTGCTTCTCGCCACGTCGATGAGGGGCAGCGTCAGAAAGGTCGTTAGGAGAGAGCGTCTGGTGGTAGGCAAATTCCGGTCTCCCAGTCAATGTTGCAACGTGATGGCGGCTTAACCCAGGCGGCGTCACTGCAAGCGCTGCGCGGCACTCGCCTGTGCCTGCCGGATCAGGCCGGAATACATCTTTTCTTTGCCGGGGTACCACGGCATCGTGCCGATGGAGCCGAAGCCAGGAATGGTTTCCATATGTGCGACCATGCGGGCACGCATGCGCTCGTCCGGAAGCGGGCCTGTCATCGCCTGGACATTGTCGCTCATGTGGTCTGGGTTGGACGTGCCGCATAGCACGGTGCTGACGGCGGGATGCGCAATAACCCATTTCAGGAAGAACTGCGCCCAACTCTTCGCGCCGAACTCGGCTGCGAAGCCCGGAAGCGGATGTCCCTCGACCACCTTCATCAACCGTGCCTTTTCGAGCGGCAGATTGATCAGCACGCCGACGCCCTTGTCGGCGGCGGCCGGGAGAAGGCGGCGCTCGGCATCCCGGTTGAAGATCGAGTAGTTCGTCTGGATGAAATCGACATCGTCGCGTTCGACGATCGCCAGTAGTTGGTCCTGGGCGGCCGATTCATGATGGGTCACGCCGACGTGGCGGATAAGGCCATCCTGCTTCCAGGCCTTCATCAGCGGGATGACGACCGGCGCATTGGTGATGCTATGGCATTGCATCAGATTGATCGTATCACGCCACGTCCGCATCCGAGATTGCCGAAAGCTTTCATGTATAGACGGCCCCGCGGGCGCAAGAGGCTTTCTGCAAATTTTAGGTCATCATTCGGGTGCGTTCATGTATTCGGCCTTTGTCTGCGACCGAGACCATGGTCGCTGGCCCTGATGGAGTAC
>Ga0228711_1000091_pt1 | contig 71213 bp, 35 predicted proteins | sample MedpolnodulmetaG_2_FD_177996 | JGI IMG/M metagenome (GOLD analysis project Ga0228711, IMG submission 177996) | Root nodule microbial communities from Medicago polymorpha collected in Santa Monica, California, United States - brown nodules | ecosystem: Host-associated > Plants > Roots > Nodule...
AAAAAAAAAATAATTAAAACAAAAAAAAAAAAAAAAGCCAGATCAAACGATCAGTTAATCACATTATAATACTGATGAAATATTAATAATTATTTATTTTGTGTGTAAATGAAACAATCATCATTTGAAACTCAGAAATCCAACTTAAAGAATATTTTACCACTTGAGTTTTAAGTAAGTATATACACAGCATTCTAGAAACTACTACTACTCACTATATTTATAAATTTAAACATTTCAAGCTCCACTGTCTCTGAAGTGATGCGATGGGAATCACAAGTCATCTTCTTATTCTTAAGCTCTTTCTTTTCCTTCTAATAATCACTTTTCATTCTTCATTTGCTGAAGTCTTCTTCGAAGAAACATTCCAAGGTAACCAACTTCATCATCTCTTAAGTTCCTTTATGTTTCTTTGTTTACATGTCTTTTATATTTGATTAACATTGGTTTTCTGTAACAATATAATAAAATAAAAAGATGGGTGGAAGAGTCGTTGGGTATTGTCTGATTGGAAAAGGAGTGAAGGAAAAGCAGGTACCTTTAAGTATACTGCTGGAAAATGGCCTGCTGATCCTGATGACAAAGGTACCTACCTACCCTCTTACTCAAATATTGATTAGTTCATTTAATGTGCCATTGAATTGATTCTTGTTATTACTGATTTTACCTGCATGCCATGTTTCGAAAAACTGCTTAATTAAGCACTTATCCTTTAAATGCTTATGTATAAGCTATTTCTATTACAAAAAATAAAATAAAGTTGCATTTTTTTTCATATAAGCTATTCCGGGGAACTTATGGAAATAAGTTGAAAACAGCTTATGGACATGTAGTTAAGCTCACAAGTGCTTATGCTAATAGATAAACTCAAATAAGTTATCAAAATATGACTAATAGTGTTATAGGGGTTGATTATCACTAGTGTTTTACAATTCTTGCAGGTATTCAGACATATAATGATGCCAAGCATTTTGCCATATCTGCAAAGATACCGGAGTTGACCAATAAGAACAGAACACTGGTGCTTCAATATTCTATTAAATTTGAACAGGATATTGAGTGTGGTGGTGGATACATCAAACTTCTTTCTGGTTATGTCAATCAGAAGAAGTTTGGCGGTGATACTCCTTATAGGTTCGTCGATTTCTTATCATGTCTATTTTCCTTGTTTTGTGGTTTGAGATTTAGAAATTCTTGAACTTGGTGTTTTAGTTGTGAAACAATCCATAGCTCATCATTGTTGATGATCAAAATGATAAGTTTTATGCTTATTCTGTATCTTTTACGCCTCTATTTTTTTCCACCACTCCCCTCAATGATATTGCACGTGAGTTACTATCTAATTTTGATCAAACAAAAGGCTATTCTGAAGAGGAACCTATTTCCTTTTTTTAACAGGAAAATTTAGTTGTTAGTATGTTACATTTGTAGTCATGATTTCAATCTCAGACCTCCATCTTCAACTCTTAAGTGTCCCAGCTCAACCACTTGAACGACGTGTAGAAGGCAAGGAACCTATCTTCTAACATGGTCAAGGAAACAGCAACCACTCCTTTTCCCACTAGGTGGGGTCGGCTATATATATCAATTGACATCACAAAGTCCTGTCATATATCAAGTCTAAAGATAAACCATTTACCTTTAAATTTCTCTCATTGGTTTGTCCGATAGTTATCCTATACTCTCTCTACCTTTAACTATTGGGTAATCTTCAATCATGTTAACTTTCTTTATTGGTGCTTTAACATGGTCAAGAAAATATGAACTTTTATACTATAAACTTGAAATGTATGCCACACTCTGCTACTGCTGAAATACTTTTATATATATCAACTATGAGTCTATGAAGCATTGACACGGACACGACACCAACATTGTAACGTCGACACTATAATAATTTGAGAAAATGATATAATTGATTGTAATGAATGTATCAGTGCCGTGACCGACACTGACACGTGTTAGGTGCTGTGCTACATTGTATTTCAATGCTCTTTCTTTATTATAAGAAAATCACAAGTTATTTAATGTTGAAAGAATCTACACCTCACTGTCCTAGTTGTTCTATCAGTGTAATGTATTGAGCAGGGTGAACTGATTGGTTTTGCTTAATGCAGTTTGATGTTTGGACCGGATCTATGTGGTACACAAACAAAGAAGCTCCATGTTATATTGTCATACCAGGGGCAGAATTATCCTATTAGAAAGGATCTGGAGTGTGAAACTGACAAATTAACTCATTTCTATACATTCATTCTGAGGCCTGATGCCTCCTATAGTGTCCTTGTCGATAATCGAGAAAGAGATTCTGGTAGCATGTACACAGATTGGGACATCCTTCCTCCAAGGAAAATCAAGGATGTCAAAGCGAAAAAGGTAATACTTCTAAATCAGTGTTACTCAGCTGGCTAGTATTCATGTATTTTCCTTATTTGAATGTTAGAATGCTGAGCTTCAAGTGCAATGTTATTAGTTATTGCAGTCTGGATCTCAAAGGTCACATGTTCAGAAACAACTCAAACATTATATTAATAGGAGTTTTTAGTTGAGATAAGAGATGTTTTGCTTCTTTTTGTTTATCTTCTTTCACGTGAAACCTTTTTTTTTTCTCTATTGCAGCCAGCAGATTGGGATGATAGAGAGTACATTGAGAACCCTGATGATGTCAAACCAGAGGTACTTGTTGTCACCTTTGCCTTTTTATCGTTTGCATGCGCATGTAAAACCTTAATGGCCACCTTTATGAATTTTACCGTGGTATGGATAACTTTCATGTTCATACGAGTGATGGATAATATATGCTGCAACTAACCAGCCTTCAGCAATGTTTTTTTTTTTTTGGGTATACAAAGTGCTCTATTTTCAACAGATATATACTCCCTCCGTCCCAAATTGTATGACGTTTTGGGCATTTCACGCATATTAAGAAATACAATTAATATTGTGTGAAAAAGAGATATTATGAGATGTTTTACAAAATTGTCCTTGATAAATAATATGGGAAAGAAAAATGAAAGAATTGAAAGAAGAGAGAGTAATAAATAGTTAAGGTTATAATTGGAAAGTAACATTAATGTTGCATTGATATTGTAAAGCGACATATAATTTGGGACAAATTTTTTTCCCTAAAGCGACATGCAATTTGGGACGGAGGGAGTATAAAATTAGAAACCTGGTTAGAGGCACAGGCATTTTCCTTAATTATTCTTTTTAAGTTTTGTTGGGGATCATAAATGGTGTCAAACTTTTGTAGAGTTAAATTGAAAATAGATTATAGTCCTAAAAATAGTAGATTATAGTAAGGATGGAGCATCAAATTCACAGTATTTTTTCCCCAAATAAGTTTTAATGGCTAATTTCTTGAAGGTTTATAGGACATATAATGTCATTGTGAATTTTAGTTGGTATAATTTCATATGTGCAAGTCTAATTGTCTTCATATTGCAGGGATATGATTCAATTCCAGCGGAAATTCCTGATCCGAAAGCCAAAAAGGTTGGTCTGTTTGTTTACTGCATGTTTAGATAAATTTTAAAATATACTAAATAAATATGCGTATTTGGCACGGGCTTGACGAAAGCTTTTTTCCTTTTTTCTTGTTTAATATTTGTTTGACTAGCCTGTTGACTGGGATGATGAAGATGATGGACTATGGAAGCCTTCCAAAATTCCTAATCCAGCATACAGAGGACCATGGAAACGAAAGGTTCTTCAAACTGTACATGTTGAAAGTTGAATTGACATTCATATCCCTTGGTTTCTAATTGTGGCAAATTGTTGAATCTCAGAAAATCAAGAACCCCAACTACAAGGGAAAGTGGAAGACTCCATGGATTGATAACCCAGGTACATTATTTTTTAAGAAGGTAATATCAGTCATTAGAATCTTAAAATAGACTTAATGTTATCGGGCTGTTTTAAGGAATCATAATATAGATTTTCACTTTCTGCTCCACTCTGCTCATTTAAAAATATCCAAACATATCATTAAACTGTCCAAAATTTATGTATAGCATATGGACATATGGTTTAGTCAGCATCTTTGAGCTGTGATGGTGCTTGATCTTTTCTTTTTGTATTGCCCCTGAAACATTACAAATCTTTATTGATGAATTTTTCTTTTTGTTTCCTGCAGAATTTGAGGATGATCCTGATCTTTATGTGCTGAAACCAATAAAGTATGTTGGCATTGAAGTGTGGCAGGTGCGTGCGTCTGTTTTTCTTTGCTGTACTTTTTTCCTTCCTCTATAGTAATTTAGTATTAATTGCGAAGAAAATTATCTGTACTCCTCAAATATTTAGCTATTACTGAATATTTGAAGCGCCGTTATATTATGATAATTTGAATTTCAGGTAAAGGCTGGTTCTATTTATGACAACGTCTTAATTTGTGATGACCCACAGTATGCAAAGCAAGTTGTTGAAGAATACATGGTTAATAATAGGGAGGTAGGAGCAATTGCTTTCAGACTTTGTATATCCGTTATTTAGTTTGTAACAACTGTCATAATATTTGCATTCTCATTATGTGTAAAATCTCAGGCTGAAAAAGAAGCTTTTGAAGAAGCGGAAAAAGAAAGAAGGGCTCGGGAAGAAGAGGTAATGGATCAAGGCCTTAATGCTTCAGCACTATTCTAATACATGCAGTAATCATATATGTTTTTGACGGGGCACCGTTTGATGTTATAATTATGTAGGAGGCACGGAGGGCAAGAGAAGAGGGCGAAAAGAGGAGGAGAGAGAGGGGCAGTAGATATGGAGATAAGAGGCGCCGTAGGAGGGTAAGCTTTTTCTCTGGATTGTAGTCCAAAATTTTGGTTTTGGGGTGTATTTCTGTTTATTGCGATGGGTTTGTAGTTAAATTTTGGTCTATTTTTACTTGTGTGCATGGTAGGAATAGAGTCTTCTGCCGGATCAGATATGACCTGGAAATGTGTTTATAAGTGGGAGACATCACTCACTTTACAAGCCAGTTTTGTAAGGTTGAATTAGGCCTAACTCAAATTATAAGATGGTATCGCAGCCGAGTCTCACATTGGATGAGTATACCACCTTACAATCACGGTTTTTTAAGGTTGGGTTAAGTTTTTAAGATAAGAATCAATAATAGTGCAGGCACGGAAAACTCAGGATGAACTTTTTTATTGTCTTTAACTTTTCCCTTTGAACCGTGTAATCAGACCATCTAAACAAGGGCTTAGGGTACTTGTTTATTAAGCTTCGAGTGCTATTAAGTACTCCCATCAGAGCATGCTCTCATTAAGAGCTGGGTACCTGTGTAAGAACCACTTAATGTGTCTTTTTGTAGGTCTATTTGGTAAATTCTTGATAAAGATGTGTGGTCATTTGCAAGGTTCATTTGGTAAATTTCCAATGACCGAATTTATTAATCGTATAGGGCTACTTCGACAATTGACTCAATTTATTAGTGAGATTGCACATATTAAATGTGATCAACTACATTTTTTTTTACAAGATCGACTACATTTTTTAATATGCGTAATTTAGTCCATTTTTTGCTTATATTTTATTTCGTAGATAGTAAGAAGTAAAAATGAGTGTCGTGTAGAGGTGGAATCCACATAAGAACCCCAGGAATTGAAAAGGTCAGGTGTTGGGACTTGGGTATGAGATGCTTAGGCCAATAACTTTAGTCCGCCGACCTAGTCAGAAGAGAATTCAGGCACTCCCTCCCTGCAGTCGGAATACTCTGAATTCATGCATTACATCAATGATTGTTGGATCGAGTTCGACAGTTTCAAACAGATTTTCTGAAAAATCAAAATCTGCATTTTTTGTGAATTGTCCAATCTGAATCCAACAGTTACCAATGCCTTGTGTGAATGCAGAATATCCCACCGCATGGAATCCATTTTCCTCCCTCTAGGTTAATAGTATGGCGAATACATTATTTAGAAATTAGAGACATGTAGGAAGTGGATGTATACAGGCTTCATGTTTAAAGATAGAAGGCAAATGTGGTAGAACATAACTTTGGGGCAGGGGAAAGATGGAAGGACGTTAATTCCTTCCATTCACACGACTACATAGTCCCCGATCTGGACCATTGGATCAAGACAGGACAACTCAAATTCTTACTTAGGTCTTTGAACCTGTTTTTTTTAGTGTTAAACCTTCGGTTCCGGGGGAAGGGCCCTCGTACACCGGAGTTCGGCCGTGAGGTAAGTAGATAGCCTGGTCAAGAATTGTTACATTGAACTCCGGTTTGAGTCTAATCACTTGGTTGAACCTGATTTACGAAAGTCAAAATATGAGTTATTCAATCTTGAATCAACGATACAAATCGCATGACTGCCTTAAATGTGTAATCAAGAACTGAAGATTAGTTTTCTTTTTCATCTTTGTTGAACTCTCAGTCCAATTCATGTAATTTTTTGAGTCTTCAATTAATTGGGTTTATGATCAATTACTACATATTGGCCATGAAATCTGATTTGAGGACTTTGTTTTGCAGCCGGATCCCCACGAATACATGGATGATTATGGACATGTAAGCCAAGAATCTACCACTTTTTTATTGTTTACTTCGTTATGTGTTATTGCTTTCTGATGTTCCTGCTGGAGTTGCTAAGAATGAGCTGGTTTTGACAATTTGCCCATATCTCCTTGTCACTCATTTCAAAATCAACCTTTTCCATATAACTACTTTCTTTTTTTAATAAAGATGCAAAAGTACCACAAAATACAACAAATTACCTCACACTTTTTAAGAAAAATAGATATTATATTATAGTTATTATTATATAATAGGTTAAATTACACATGGGGTGCTTTAAGTTTGAGGTTTGTAACATACTGATCCTTTAAGTTATTTTGGTCACACATGAGTCATTTAAGTTTGAAGTTTGTAACAGATTGGTGTTTTAAGTTACTTCCGTCACACATAAGTCCTTTAAGTTTGTAAACATTTTCGATTTAGTCCTTCTATTACAAAAAAGATGATGTGGCAGAAGGAATAAATTGAAAGTATTTACAAACTTAAAGGACTTATGTGTGACCAAAATAACTTAAAGGTCCAATCTGTTACCAACCTCAAACTTAAAGGACTTGTGTGTGACAAAAATAACTTATAGGACCAATCTGTTACAAATCTTAAACTTAAAGACCCCTGGTATAATTTAACCTATATAATAATGGGTTAAATATGTTTTTGGTCCCTATAAATTGGGACCTTTCAAGTTTAGTCCTTACTTAATTATAATGGTTCTTTTAGTCCTTAAAAAAAAATTCTGCACTCAGTATTAGTCCCTCCTCGATTCAAATTTGTTTAATTTATGCTTAAACTCTTGAGTTTTTGAACAATTTTTTACAAACGTGTTAAGAACATTACTAAAAGTTCCTCTGCGAAAAATTGTCACAAAATTTGATTTCTACGTCCAAATTTTGTTAATTTTATCTTTAATTTTTGTCGTTTTAAAAAATTCATATTTAATTCGTTTCATGTTAAAAAAATTCTAAATTTTAGTAAATGAACATTTCATAGTGTTCTAAACTTGTCTCAAAAAATCGTTTAAAAATTTAAGAGTTTAAGGATAATTAAACAAACTTTGTTGTAACCGGGACTAAAATTAAAAGTAATTTTTTTTTGTAGGGATTAAAAAACCTATTAAAATTAAGTAAGGATTAAACTTAGAAGTTTCCACAAAAATGTATTTAACCCTATAATAATTTAACTTTTTTATGTAATTAAAAACTTATGTTTCTTTTAATAATTTTCATTTTTACTTTTCTTATAGACAAAATGTCAATGGTAAAATTTATTTTGAGAGAGATTCGTAAGGCCTAGCACAATCGGCAATGCCAACATTGTTAGGCTGAATATTTCCACTGGTGTCTCTTTTATTTTGTGTGTCATTGTTACCAACCAACAAACAAAACTATTAATGATTTGCTTATATTTTGAACCACCGGAGGAGTACCTTGTAGGTGTAACCGACCCACAAAGGTCATTTGATAAAGTACTAAAGTTTGAATTTGTTCAGCACCTTAAATAATGGAAAAAACGACAAAACATGCAATGATTGAAAATAAACAGTGGCCATGGAGCATCATGACAAGACAATTATTGGTGTGCTAAATGCATATAACTATAAAATATAAAAATAAATACATTACTTAAAATTCCATCAATATCTGAGATGTAACCATATACTACAATGAGTATTGTATATAAAATTCTTTGATGAAACTTTAGATTATCATGACCATTTTTTTTTTAGAGAACACAAAAAAGAAACATTGCATATAAAATTTTGTAAATCAATTTTTGAGATTAACCATTGAAAATTTATGAAAATGTTGAGCTACACCATCTCTCCACTTTACTTTTCATTTCTTTTTTTGGATAAGTGTCAATATCGTTTTCATTGCTCTTGCTCTAATTAGATGTACGTTTCCATGTCTCACAGGATGAACTTTGAAAGGGGCAATCTGAGGGGGGTAGTTGGAAGCTGCATAATTGCTGCAGCAATCTTTAATTCAATGCCAGCTTTGAAGTTTGAAATTTTTAGTGTGTTGTGAATTTTAGGACCAAAGCATCAATTGCACTGACTATGTATGTACCGACTGGGTAGAAATGAGCATCAGTCATTATGTCAACTTTATTTCTTTTTGCATTGTTAGATAACTGCTGCTACTGTTTTTTCAAGTGTGAAAATTGAAATCATGAAACTAAGCTTGAACTAGTACTATCTCCAATCCATCACTTACTATTATAAAAAGACTAACTTATGAGATTTCTTTGTCCTTTTTAATGAAAGACAATTTTCAAAATTTCACCTATATCTGATAGTTTCTTTACAAAATATAACAGATTTAATTTACAAATGGAAAAGGTAATTTGTTTTTTTTTCTCTATGAGGAAGTGGTAACTTTGACTTGTACTAGTGATTAGTGTTTTTTTAGTCTGAACTTATGGGGAAGGACATTTGTGGTATGTGTTTGGTTCTCTGTGTGCTGGTACTATTTTGACATGCAAATACCCAAACTGACATAGAAGACTTTATTCAAAACAGTATGTTGTAGCATGAGGGATTTCTGTACCAGAAAAAAAAAATACTTTAACATGTGTGGTTTGGTACAAATCTAGGTTACATAATACATTTATCATTTTGAGAAGGACAAAATGACTATAGTTAATTAAACTCAAAAAATGGAGAGTTGAAGTTTGAATTATGGTCACATCGTTAGTTTAGCATTTTTGTTAGTTGAGCTAAAAACTTGTAAACATGTTATTTTATTCTTTATTTGTCATAAAATGTTACTTATAAATTAGATTAATCAAAGTGTGTTAACCAAATGATAAAGTCAGCAAACTTAAAGCGATTGCTAATAAACTTTAATTATATTTGAATCAATTGTATAGTTTGATCTATAATTAAAATAATCTTAATTAGATTTAACTTATGTAACCCAAATTATAATTACTAGAGTTCATCTCTCTTAGAATTGGGGTGAGGTAGGGTTATTAAAAAATCTTTATCTTTATATAATACAAAAGCCTATATCTATAAGCGATAGTACACGTGACATCTTCTTGCTCTTCATCTCATTTAATGTTTTTCTATTAACCAATCAAAATGGATATTGAATCATTTATTTTTATTAGCCAATCAAAATGGATCATGACTCATTTATTTTAAATGAGCCAATCAAAATTGATTATGACATGATTTTTTTTCCTATATATACAGACAATTTGTTTTTCATTGTTTTCATCTACATCTTCCTCCCATAAAAAATCATTGTTTTCAATCGCATTCCCTTTTCTTTTATTTGTTTATTTCTTAATTTTTATTGTTTGTTTAAGATTTATTGTTCTTATGTTATTTTTGATTGTGATTTCTTATGTTGTTATTTTCTATGCATATTCTCTTTTCAATTTTTTTTTTTGGTGTTTGTTTCTATATTCTTTGTTTTTGATCGAATCTCTATTCATGTTTCTAATTTCTTTTGTATATACCAAAAAAAATTGTTTTTATGGCTCCTTTGATTTATTTAAAACAGACAACAACAAAACTAATATTTTATAATTAAAAAAATAGATATTTGAGTGGACAAAGTTAATTAATTGATGTGCGTATAAATAAAAAATAAAAACAAGACCTTGCGTTAGAATATAGTGTTTTTGATTTTTTTTTAGTTTTATTTCCTTAATCCTTATGAAATATTGGGGGGGAAATAAATACAAAGGAGGGGGGACTAGACCAAAACCCTCCAAAGAGAAAACAGAAAGCATGAAAAAGAAAACAATAAAAAACACCAAAAAACAGATTATGGAAATCTGTAGTTGGGTATACCACATCTATCCCTAAAGAAATCACTCACTAGGGAGAGAAGACAACCAAACCGATCCTTGCACTGAATGACCCATGTTAGGTCCGCAATAAAAATCAGAACAGGTTTATGAGACATATATAAATTCTTTAAAGCAATCTGAGTATCATAATTACTGATACCTCTAACAACCCAATGGAGGAAATTCATTTAGCAGTCTGATGATTATCACCCCGGGCACGGGTTTTAGGGGGTTGCTTTGCCAAGACTTTTGCAATTTAATTTTTTGTTTCTGCTTCCTTGTAAGGACCGGTGTGAAGTCTTCAGTAGCTGACCTTGCATCATATTCACGAACTCTGTCCCATAGATCTAGGCCATGTTGAATGTTCTTGTTGGGATGTACATGTTGTTGTTGTAAAACGACAACCTCTTGAGCTTCTGGTATTGTCATGCTAGCTCTAGCTTCAACAGACCTCTCTACAACAACCGGTGATGCCGAGCGTGACCCAAAAAGAACTTCAACTTGCTTATCATACTCTTTTTCACAAAGTTCCATATCATGTTGAACTCTACCGTTGTTGTGTTTCTCCAAAACGACAATGGATAAAGCGTTATTTTCCTGAGAGCCAACCGTCGAGGTAGCCACCAAAGGATCAGATACAGACAACGGCGTGGCTTGAGTAGGCATTTGGACTGCTACCAAATCTAAAGGGATGGAAGCAGTTGTATTCTTGGGCGCAGCTGTTGCAGTACCATCTTCTTCAATAAAAAAATCAACTTCATCATCATCCTCATCCTGTTCTTCGTCGTTTTCAACAGAAAAATTATTTTGATTAACCGGAAGTGTCTCGGATGAAAGTTGCACATCATCATTCATTACGGATTCTGCTAGCTCCAAAACATGTATATTAGGCCGAGGTAGATTACCTCGAGGAATAGGTTCAGAAAAACCTTGCAAGTTGCTGCAAGTGGTACCTGCTATATAATCGGCTGCAGCTTTGGGGACAACATATGTTGCATTATTATCGGGGATGGCAGCTACTGTTGGGGGAACAGCAGCGCATGTCTCAGCTGTTGGTGGGGGGACATCAGCGTGTGCATCAGCTGTTGGTGTGGGAACAACAGCGTGTGTCTCAGCAGAGGGGGCAACTGTTGGTAAGGGAACGTAACATAGTGTGCCTGATGAAGAAGCTCTGTTCCCAACACGCGGTGGATTGCTAGCTGCATCAGTAACCTGTTTCTTCCCACGGTCAGGGACCTTGACAGCCTCAGGATTCAACCTCTTACAATTCATTTCATTATGTCCAATGACATAGCAGTGGTGGCAGAACAAAGGACGTCTTTCATATTGTACTTCGACGTTAAAAGCAAAGCTCTCCCGTTCAACGAGGATTTCATCATAAACCCTCTTCGATAAAACGTCCACAAGGATGCGAGCATAGTGTCCGAAGGCTCTATTACGTGTCGGTCCATCAATAGATATAGGGGTACCCACAACACTTGCAATTTCTTTCAATGTTCTCTCGCGCCAATATTCCTGAGGCAACGCGACAAGTCTGATCCATATTGATGCGTGTGTTTGTGTCTGAGAATAGTGATTAAAATCCTTCGTCCATTGGGAAAGTCGAAGTAGTCTCGGTTGTAGTGAAACTGTACCCGTCATCAGGATGTTCAAATAAAAAATCGTAGAAACCGCGACCAAGAGGAACCATTTTCCATTGATGGACCATCTTCCAAATTTTGCCAAGTTTAGAAGCTAAATCTCGAGCGGTGTATGGTTTGTCGCCTTTAGACAATGTTAGCCTTCCACGTAGTGCAAATTGACATTCTGTCAATAAAATGGAAAAATGATATAATTATAGAAATAATAATAACAAAGTTTTGAAGAAGAATATAATGTTCTCCAAAATTAAATTTGAGCAACAACCGATGATTTTTTAAATTTCAATTTCACTAATTTTCTATAAAGTTTGTATTAATTTTTTTTAAAGTATGTCGTATCCTTTTAATAGCATAATGCATGTAAATGTCTTTTAATAACAATTTTTTTTAATGCATTTATGTCTAATTTTATAAAGAAAAATGTACATGGGATAACTCTTTAATGATCATTGCACTATAACGATTTTTGAGGTATAATATTTAACGAAGTTATAAAAAAACAAAAATCACAATAAATTTAATTTTAATAAAAAAAATATGCCGACGAATGTTAATTTTGTGAAAGGTGTGGAATTTTATTTCATCTATATCTCCAATGATACTAGCAGTGCTCAAAATTCAGAACCTCTAAATCTAAAGTTTATCTTTTTACTACTATATTAAACCCTAAGAGTTGGAAAATCACAATTAACTAGACTAAATCCTGAGAGTTTATCATAACGCCGTGACTTCCAGCGGAGCCTACATTGGATTGGATAATCATGATCATGTTAAGCCAATAGCAATCACACAAGTTAATTTGACACTACATCTTCACACAGAACCTTAAAGCCCTAGACATATGGGTCATCTGATTTATATGTTGATCAAATTCTACTCTTTCTTCCAATATGTAGAACGTTAACTAACACTTCATACATTAACGTATTTTAATCAAGTGTGTGATTTTATGCGTTCATAATTATGTCACATAGTCATAAAAAGTAAAATAGAGACACAAACATGTACAAAAATGTGGGTTGGTGGTGATTTTATGGATATAGATTTATATTCCTTTCTTTTATGAGAATGGATAAATGAAATTACAAGCAAAATGAATACGAAAAAGGACATTGAATATGAGAGAAATGATAAGAGAAAAAGATATGTAATGTGTTTTCTGTCACGAGAAGAGACTTTGAAACCTCTAAATCCAAAGTTTGTCTTAGAGTCGAAAAATCACAATGAACTAGAAAATACATTTTTAATTCAAATTAATCATGATAAATAGCATATTCATTACCATCTCTCATCTTGGTTTTTTACTAAAAAAAAAATTATTGGTTTAATTGTTCTTGATTATTGGAATGACACGATCAAACACATTTTCCAAAAGTTGTTGGTAATTTTATGAGTTTGTTGAAAGGGTTGAGAATTTCTCAATAATTAATTTACCAAAACATTAGACTCAATTAAAAACACACCACATCATTTAAAAACATACAATAAACATGTATGTTGTCAACTTAGCATAACATAAAAGTGTTTTTCCAAGGTTAAATCCTACCAAAGACCAAAAATAAAAGAATTTGAAATAATACAAGTTGAATGAAATAAATGGTATGAAAGAGAACAACATGGAAAAACTTAAATTTAATATTTTCCCGAAGAAAAATTAGACTAAACCAAAAAAAGTGTCACATCATTTTAATTTTTTTAATATGTATGTATTTTATCAACTTAGCATAATACATCTGCATTTGTCTATTGAAAAATCCCATCAAATGCCAAAAGTAAATGAATTTGAAAAAAATTAAGGTTGAATAAAAAATTTAGCATTAAAAGCGAATGACATCTAATAACTAAAATTTAAGATAAAAAAATCAAACAAATGACATCCCACCAAATACCAAAATTAAAGGAATTTAACATAAGAGAAAGGATAATGGAAGAAAAAAAAAAGAAGGAGCGTGTGTTTTGCCTGTGAGAGTATACGGAATATACTGAGTTCTTAGGGGACTATCGGGGATCAAAAACTAACAAAAAAGTTCATCATAATTTTGGGACTACCGGGAAATCCTACATTGGGTATGATTCCCATAGTAGACTAGAAACCACACGAGTGAGATTGATACTACATCCTTACAAAAAATCTTATAGCATCAGGTATATGGGTCTTTTTACTGATACGGTATTTGAAATCTACTATTTCATCCAATATAGAATTTTAACTCATGTTTGACACATTAACATAACTTTTTCAAGTGTGCGACTCTCCGCTTTCGTAATTATGTGACATAGTAAAAAAAGATCAAATGTAAGCCCATGTTAAAAGAGGTTGGTTGGTGGTGGTTTCATGGAGGGAGACTTATGTTCCTTTCTTTTTTGAGCAGGGAGACAAAAATTTAGAAGAAAAAAAAAATGAGTATGGAAAAGGAATTTGAACATAGGAGGAGATAAGGAAAAAAAGTTAATATTGTGCGTTTTGTTCGTGAGTGTATAAAAAATGATGTAAATTGTCGGTAATTTTATGAGTTTGTTGAAGAAGTTGAATATTTTCGATTAATTATTTTACCAAAAATTTAGACTCAATTAAAAAAACATCACATAATTTTAAATATGTAATAACCATGTATTTCGTCAACTCAACATAATACTTCTGCAACTGTTAATTGTCACATGACACCAAAGACAAAAAATGAAAGAATTTGAGATAATAGAGGATGAAGGGAATTTTTTAAATGAAAGAGCCAAAAATAAATTTTAAGAAAAAACTTAAACAAATGACATCCAAAAACTAAAAAAAACAGTTCATTATAATGTTGTGGCTTTCGGGGGATCCTACGTTGAATTTCATTATCTCATTAGACAACAAAATCCATACCAATGAGATTGACATTACATCTTCACCCTATACCTTAAGGAATTAGGTATATGGGTATATCATTTAAATGTTCTTTAAAATTTACTCTTGCGTTCATGCAAAACTTTAACTCACACTTGACATATTAATATCTCTTTCTCAAGTATGAAACTCTTTGCATCTGTGATCTACCACCTTGAACCACTCCCGCTTTCCCTGCAAAGTTGAATCGGATAGAGAGGAACCATACAAATGAGAACGATACCACATTTTCACCCAATATTTTAATGCACTAAGTATGAATTTTTTCACTTACATGTTGTTCAACCTTCAATCTTCTACTCAATGTTAGACTATAACCTACACTTGATACATCACTATATTATCTCCCTCAAATATGAAGAAATTCTAGCATGTGCTTGGTACGGGTGTCCATACTAATAAATGTAATTTATTTAAATATGTTTCACGTAACATTCGAATCCTAAAACATACTTACCCGGTAAGTTAAACTTTTAATTTACTCTCTCCGTTGGTTATATTATTTTTGTATATATATACAAAACTATAAATATCATCATAAACTCATACATAGTAAAAAATGCTGAGTTCAAACTCAAAACAACAAAAATATTGGACCTAACATTCATAGAACTAGCTCTTACAAATAGGAGTAATAGAAATAAACCGCAAAACTACAAGAGATGCTGTTTTTTAAACGGACTCTCTTTTTAGTCTTTTTTAAATTATTTAATAATTTATTTATGCTAAAATTTAATAGTATATTTATTTATTGTTTGATATATTTCATTTTAGTAATGGAACAATCCTAATGATTACAACTTGTGTGAGGACAAAGGGGTCTACGAGGAAAAGTCAAAACAATGGTAGATAACAAGGAATATGGAAAAATTCCTTCGGAAAATGGAAAATGGAAAATGGAAAATAAGTCTTGTTAGCTTATCTCTAAAGGTACATGTTAAAAAATTCAAAAATAAAATTTTTATATTAATAATGATATTTTAATTTTTAAATAATTGAATGCGTAATTTTTAAAATAATTTTTTTATCTTAAATATATTAAAACATATCGTTAGAGCATACATTAACATTTTCATTTTACTGATGAAAATAGTTTGTTGTTGAAATTATTGATTTATTATTGTTGACCTACTACAATTATGCCATTTTGATGCTAAAAAGTAGAAACATACACAACTCGGTATACGACGGCATCGCATTGCAGTTGGCCGGCACATTATAAAATACTTTTTTTGAAGGATAAAATACTATATACTTTTTTTTTTTTTAAGGAAGCTTTTTATACCTATCTCGTTATAATATTTTGTACAAATCAAAAAATAACTTTAATTACTGGAATAAAAAAACTTAGAACATTCAACATATTTTAAATATGCTCTTTTATATTGGTTTTTTTTGGGACAAAGCTCTTTTATATTGATTGTTCCCCTATTTTATTTTTCTTTTTTTTATTACAGAGAGGATTAAAGTCCAGCCGTTCACTTATTTTCGTTCTTTGATGGTTATATGTTGCTCTATCTCTTTTTTAAACAGAGAAGAGGTTAAATGCCTCTAAAAAGAGAGGATGATTGCCTATGAATCAAGGACATTCTTTGAATTAGGCCAGATGTTCCTTGAATTAGGTGTGTTCACGTGTTTATGTCGACATTCAACACTTACATAAAGAGACACTTATACATTACATATTCGATGATTCAAATAAATATGTTCTAATTCTTTTTATTGCTGCAACACATCTTTCTCAAAACACTTGATATAACTTTTTAAAAAAATCAAATCAGAACAAAAAAAACTTTTAAAAATATTATAATAGAAGTTTGAATGGAATTTTAAATGTATATTGCAAGAGAACGTTTTCTCACGTAAAAACATTTTTATAGTTTAAAAGGGTTGGATAGTTCAATTGATTTGAGACGAAGGATAACGAGTTGAAGGTCTTGGGTTCAACCCGAACGAAGAATAAAAAAATAATCTAACAACTAACTTCCAATATTTGTCATTAAAAAATATATTTATATTTATATTACTCAAAATTAAATGAATAAACGATGGATTAAATATCTTGATTTTGATTATACTATTTCTATTTTTTCAATACTCCATGAATAAATGAAAGTGAAAGACTAATATTTCTTGTTGGATGATGATTTTAAAATGGAAATAATTGATAAGTTGTATGCAAATATTTTTTTAAGTTTTAATGTATTGAATACATTTTTTTAAAGATAAATTTTTCTCTTTAAACTTTTAACTAAAATATCTCTTGAACACAATTGTAGATGTTAACTCTCACATGAACTAAAACTCATTTCATTGATTGATATCTTCAAAGTTAATATTTTTTCATACACATCGATAACATATCGAACTTAGTATCAAATGATTAAGACCATCCCTAGTAGAGAACTTTTAACATCGAATGACTAATCACCTAATATGTACTCATATTGGGGGAGAAAAAGAAAGAGCACACATCGAGAATAAATGCTATACTAAGATCTCTATTTCATGACCCACAATTTTTAGGTGTTTCATAGTTTTAAAAATTGGGATGAACGATGGGTCGAACCAGTCCGATCGAGAATCGGTCGATATGCTGAATCGAGTCGCTTATAAGATCGGTCATATAATTAGACTGGTGTAAACCGGTGAGATTCGTTGAAAACCAATCAAAACCGATGACTCAGCCAATTTTTTAATTCAACCCAGTCTAATAAGTTTGTAACACTAACCACGTTAACCAGATCATTTATGAGTGTCTTTAATACTCTTTTAGTACTTATTTTTATGGCCTTTCATACTCTTTTAATGCCAGCTATGCTTTTAATATGTTCCCATAGGTATGACAATGAGGTGGGGGTGGGACGAATTTTACCTTTCTCGTCCTCATCCTCGACTCTCAATCACTTACTCGTTATCCCACCCATATTCGAATGAGTAAATGACTTGCTTTATTTGGGACGGATGGAGTAAATGATACTCCCTCTATTTCACAACGAATGACTTTTAGGGAAAACAATTGTTTCAAAATAAATGTCATGTTCACTTTTCGATTTAATGTATGTCCTTTGATCAAAGTTGTCTACACTAATTCAAAAATAATACTTATTCTACTTTTGTGGGAAACACACGAATAGTTTTTTTTCTTCACACCAATAGTTATTGAAGATAGTTTAATAATTTTTTTTATATTTTTACAACATTTTTGTATTTCTCAATCTTTATATACTCCTTCAGGTTCTATTTATAAAAAATAATTCACTTTTTAAATTTATCGAATAATTGATATATTCAATCTAAAATATAAACCGAATATACCAATTACCCAACGAATCTAAAAAAATTAATTGTTTTTTTTACAAAAAAATATGACACGAAAGAGTATAAACTTTAAATGACATTTGTTTTTAAACGGGTGAACTACAAAGTTATTGATGAATCCATTCAGATTTTTTTTAGTGAATAGTAAAGAGAGTTGAGTTGAGTTGAGTTGAGTTGAGTTGTGTCGAGTGTGCCAACTTAACTACGACATAAATACAACCTGGTCTCTCCTTTTCATCCCAGCCAGCTGCAGATGCAAATGCAAATTCTCTCAAACCCCCTTTTTACTATGCCCACCTTCCATTCCTCTCCTTTTCTCTCACCATTCTCCTCGCTTTGATTTCATCTCCCAAATTATGCAAAATTAATCCCTTCTTCTCTCTCTCCTCTCATCCTTTCTCCATCTATCACCACACTCGATGGCCGATATTAAGGTAACTTTTTTCATTTTCATTTTCTTCAAAATTGGGAGAATATAAGATCATGAGAAGATATATCTAGAAATAGTAATTTTTTTGTTCTTTACTTTTTGAATGACCTCAATTACCTTTTTATGATAATCACGGTAGAGCTAAGACATAATAGTTGATAATTGATATTGCTGATGATTGCAATCAAATTCTTTTGATGTTGCATAAAATTGCAGTGAAATCCTAGTAGAAGTGACATCAAAACTTTGATGTTTGTTGCGGCCACAATTACAAATTCAAACATTTTAGTAAAACCTTGATGAGAATGTCAATATGTCATAGATTTGATTTGGTGAATTTTTTTCTTGTCAAATGTTTTGGTTGTAGATCTTTTACAAGGTTTGTAACTTTGTTACAAGAAATGAGGTGGAACTTATTTTAACTATTCTCCACCTTCTCACCTTGCATTCATCAGAGATGATTTTATATTCATCAATTTCATCCGGTTCCTTTGCTATGATTTAACCCTTTTATTAACATCTAGGCTAATAGAAGTGTTAAAATCACAGCGAAGGACAGGGAGAAAAATGAAGGAAATGAATTTCTCATGATATTTTCAAGCCTAATGTAAGCAATCAAGTTGAGGAGTTGGTGAGATATTTAAAATAAGTTGGTGGTTTACTCTTTTTCATTTATGAGTATTTATAATGTTATATATTTGTTGTTGCTTATTATAATCTATAATATCATTAAGGGTTGTTAAATGAAAGTGTTGTCTCTAAATCCATGGCGTGGTTTTCCCCGTTTTAATTCCCATGTAACATTTTCTTTTGTTGAAGAGGTGACTATTGATTATGGTTTGGAAATGAGAACTTAATCTTTGTTGTATAGGGAAGAAGTGGGCTTTGTGCGTTGCCAGATGTGAGACAAATTTGCTTTAGAAAAGGTCTTCTATATGGATTTTCGCGAGTCTTTTCTATACCATTGAAAACACTGCGTGGAGCTAGTCGGTCATTGAGGGTAGATCAGTTTTGCAGTGTAGTGAATATTTCTTCCTCGTTAATGATTGAATTGGTGAGAAGATCTATTCTTCCTTTTTAAGATTTTCATGGTGCAATTAGATCTTTTGTTCAGTTACTAAAGCTAAGAGGTTTGTGAAGCAATGCGTCAACATCCTAATATGTGTTATGTATTCTCATTTTTCTTTAATTTTCAGGTTCCGTGCCTAAGAGACAATTATGCATATATTTTATATGATGTGGATACAGGGACTGTCGGTGTTGTTGATCCTTCTGAAGCTGCGCCAGTCATAGATGCTTTGACCAAGAAAAATCTAAATTTAACTTACATACTGAATACACACCACCATCACGATCACACTAATGGAAACACAGAGTTGAAAGAAAGGTACGGGGCAAAGGTATGATATATTTTCATCGTTTGCTCTTCATTTTAATTTCTTTGTAAGTGTGCTTTCAGCAAATAATATTCTGAATATAAAAACATAATTTGTGTTTGAATTAGGTTTCACTTGCAACGAGCAGGTTTAAAGTGAGGATTACTCTACTCGATTTGTAACTATTCCCATATTGTGTTATAGGTAATTGGTTCTGATGTAGACAAGGAAAGAATTCCTGGTATTGATATCTATTTGAGAGATGGTGATAAGTGGATGTTTGCTGGTCATGAGGTGCAAATAATGGCCACTCCTGGTGTCACTCAAGGTCAAATTCATGGTCTATTTGTATTAGTAGTTCTTCTTAATTTCTGTCATTTATTAAAATATTTTGGCTGATAAGAGATCAGCTTAATTCGCTTGTTTGGCACATTAGCTCTTTTAGTCTCCTGCACTTTACTTACCTATATAATATACTGTATATTCTTTTCTCAATAACGTGGCCGTGCCAATACTATGCCCAACACATTTAGGGCTTGTTTGATCGAGGTTTGAGTTTTTAAAAACCATTTTGTAAAATAGCTTTGAAAAACAGTTTGTTAAAACAAGTATTTTTCCGTTTTTCTTCATTTTGTCTGGCTAAACACCTGGATTTATTTTGTCAATATTATGAAGTAGGACTTACTATTTCATATTTTTGGGTTATTGCTTTTGGTAGTTCACACTTGTGTTAGGCCCATATAATTTGGGTTTTTCCTGTATATGCTTTTTTTATTACCTCAATCTGCTAGTCCTCACTTTCGCAATATACTATTTGTTGCAGGCCATATAAGCTTCTACTTTCCAGGATCTGGGGCAATTTTTACAGGAGATACCCTGTTCAGCTTATCTTGTGGCAAGATCTATGAAGGAACACCGGAACAGGTTGATTTGGATTACATTTAGTCTTTCATTTTATTTTTCAGGGTGACAACTGGAAGATGCAATGACTTGTCTGTGACAAGTCATTTGCAAATATTTCTTTTCTTTTTTGCATATCTTGATTTATCCCTTCAATTGAAGTCCTAAAATCTGGAAATACCTGCACAAAAGCACTTGATCCACAGTTATTTAATTTGCAATTAAATGATAACTGTATGATATTTGAAACTTGTATTCTTTTCCAATAATTCATAACTGGTAAATCTGAAGTTCCTGTTCCAAAAGGTCCTGTTTGAATTGAGGTTACCCATGCTTTTATTTTTTAGTTGTAATCTATAGTTATAAAATATTTCGATAGATAAATTCCCCATATACACATTCACAGTGTAGGAACATTTGAATTGAATTATTGGAATATTGACATTAGGCAACAGTAATTAAATTTAGGGTTATACTAACAAGTGCCCAAAACCAAAAGTAGTAGGTTTGTATAGGATTCAACAATATTTTAACTTTTAAAAAGTTAAATTCATCATTTTTCACCATTTTCCAATGCAATATTTCTATTTTTATCCTCTTAACCAATGCCCTAAGGGCACTCTTTAGCATTTCCCTTAAATTTATACTGTTGTGCGTTTTTCATATTTTCAACTTTGAATATATGATGATATTGATATACCATTCTTTTATGCTTTGTCAAATACTATTTGTCTACATAATTTGTTTTTAAGTATTAGGTGCGGATTTCTGAATATGTTGCTAATGTGCAATATAGCTATGATTTAGCTATTTTTTCCATGGTGTCAAGTCAGATACTTGATTCTCTTGTAACGCGCTTTATTTCACTTATCAAGAATTTATTCCGTGTTACAGATGTTGTCTTCTCTCAAAAAGATCACGTCGTTGTCAGATGATACAAGTATATATTGCGGTCATGAATATACATTGGTTGGTTTTTTAATTTCTCATCCTTTATGTTTCCTGCTTTCTTTCTAAGCCTTGGAGCTGTAGTCTTGACTTTGGTTCTTTGAAATTTGGCAGGATAATTCAAAGTTCGCATTGTCCATAGATCCTCAAAACAAGGAACTTCAATCCTATGCTTCACATGTAGCTCACCTTAGAAATAAAGGCTTGCCTACGGTAATTTTGCAAACTTCGCCTCTTTTTACAAATGGTTTGAAATACTCTCTTCTCTAACTGCTCATTACCAATATTTCAGAAATCATTTTTATTAAACTTTTATTAAGCTTACATACATGTTAGTTTTTGATCGGGATTCCCTCAGTAAAAATTTACGAAGTCACTGCAGTCAAGAGATCAGTACTGTTGGATTAAGATCAGACAACTCACGTTTCAACTTTGATGCATTCAGTTCAAAATACAAACTTGAAACGTGAGCTGCTCGTTCTAGATTCAAAACAGATTTCTTGCTTAGTTGCCTGTAGCAACTACGTGGTTCTTTGAGAGCAGGGAATCCAAATCCATTAGTTATTGGTATGTTTGAATACCCTGCATTCTGCTTTTTAACAAATTATCGATGTTTCCCAGGTTCCAACTACACTGAAGATGGAAAAGGCTTGCAATCCATTCCTTCGCACCTGGAGCACGGAAATCCGGCGAAAACTAAAAGTTGCAGCCACAGCGGATGACGCTGAAGCCCTGGGTGTCCTTCGACAAGCAGAGGATAATTTTTAGAATTTTTTCAATATAAATTTTCATGAATATAGATATGTATTGTGTATACTGTATAGATTAGGTTATTGAATCCATCGACAATTACATGTTGGTGTCTTAATATAATTTTTCAATTCTCCTGAGTTCATTCCAAAGTTATTGTTAAAAAATTAGATCATTTTTGTTGGCACATTAAGTAAAAAATAAGTATAATTTTTTTGAGGAAGCTCATCACAGACTTTGTTTTAGCTTATTCATGCATATGTTGAGAATGCTTAGTGCTTTGGATAGTTAAGTTCTGGTCCATCTTCAATGAAGATGACTAGTTTTTTTTATATAATAAGAGCATTAGCTGTAACTTTATCATTTTAATTAAGTTGATAGTAAGTGATTTATCACTTAAAATTGATTATGCATTCAAGTGTGCATTCAACTTCAAACATTTTTCCTTAAAAAAAAATCAAATATTTTGTATATATATTTATCAACTTTTGTTGAAGATCATTTCTTTGGTTTGTAAGTGGCCGTTGGGTGTTGCCTGTTGGTCATACTATATTTATATCTATGTAGCAGCTCTGATTGAATGCGTGTCTGTCCAAGACCACCGGCAAATTCAATTATGTTATTATTTGAAGTAATTATCGATGTTGACGTTGAGTATGTGTCCGATATCCGTGTATGTATCATGTATCGGTGATTCATAGATTTAGTAACCTAAGAGAAAGAAATTGATTGTGAAGTGCAGCTCTTTAATCAGTTGGATTAAAGTATGGTGGATGGTAACTTTCATAAATTTATAAGTTGATGGATGGATTCCACCTAAACTTAAAACACTGGCAGATTGACCATCCCCATCGCCATTTTCATGTCTTGTAAGTAACCAACAACACCATCATCATCGTAGTCGAATATGACATTACTTTAAGCGCTTTATATTTTGTGTATGTTGGTTATCTCATATCTTTTGGCATTATCGCTGTCTTTATTATCATCTTTTTTTTTCCTTTATGTTTTAGATCTTATGCACATTTCAAAATTTCAATTGAGCTAAATTTGGATTGAGGATTTTAGAAGGTATACTAAGTCTACTTCAGTAAATACTTGAGTTTTTTTTTTTTTTTTTTTAAAAAAATTTTAAAAAATAAAAAAAAAAATGAATTTATAACATTTCAAATTTCAATCACACTTAATTATGCTGAAAAGCATTTAATAACTTTTTTTAATGTAGAAAAGAAAAATAAGTTATCTCATTCTCTCGAAAATCGTACATTCAAACATAAAAAAACACTAACTAGTACTTAGACATCAAAATGTTGATGTCCAACCTCCAAATAATATTATCATCATTCATCAGTACACCACAATTAATTTGGTTAACCACTTCCAATCTGGTGGATCTATGTCTTAATGTTTATGTCCTGTCATAAGAATCATAAAAGCACATAAAATGTGCAAGGTAGTGACAATTGGTAGGTCTGTAGTCCCCACCATAAATTGTGATGTGATCATCATCATCATCCTAGTTTATTAGTAGCAATATTATTATGTTTATTACTATGGATCATGTTAACAAGTATTTTTAATATTTTCCTATTATTATTTTATGAGAGATACTCATTGGTATGAGCAATGAATTGATAAAAAATAAAGAATGGTGTTGACCAACTAAATTCATCCTCACTAACCTCTGTGTTTTCCGCTAAATCCGGAGTTATATTTTCTCTCCACTCTTTACATGTGTTTGTTCGTTAATTTTCGTTTCTAAACCATCAAACTGAATAACACTCCTCTCATTTTATTAATTAATATTATTATAGTGCAAAAATGTATATAAAAAAAATAATGTGAATAAACATATATTGACCTAATTCGACTTATAAGAGATTTGAATTCTAAGCATCAAGAATGAAGATCAGGGTCATAATCAAATTCTTAACCCTGAGGTATTCCATTCCATTGTCCAAAAGATTCTAGCCCCAGGGGTCCCCACTCTCAAGTACCACTCACATTTTCCGCGCCAAAGTAAAGAAGCAACAAGACTGTTCTTCTTCCTTAAGTAACCACCTCTCTCTCTCTCTCTCTCTCATTGCATTGTTCGTGAATGAATACGATACGACATTAACATTCATCGTTTCACAGTCACATCAATGGCGGTTGACGCCGATCGCTTCCAAGATTCAAACCCTAAAACCTGCGTAGTTTTAGGCGGAAGAGGATTCATCGGAAAATCATTAGTCTTACAACTCTTGAAACTCGATAACTGGATCGTCCGAATCGCCGATTCATCTCACTCTGTCCAACTTCACCACTCCGAATCTCTCCTCGCCGAAGCTCTCTCTTCTTCCCGCGCTTCTTACTTCCATCTCGACCTCACCGATAAACACCGCATCGCCAAAGGTAACCGTTCAATCGACGCGATCTTCTTTCGATCTTCTTTCAGTTTTCTAACAATGTCGTTTTGTGCAGTTCTAGAAGGTTCTTCCGTCGTTTTCTATTTGGATGTTGATAGTTCCAATAATGGCGATGATTTCTGCAGTTCGTATAAGCTAATAGTTCAAGGTACTCTTTGATTTTCTTTGATTGATAATTCTATTGATTTTATTTTTTAATAATGTGATTTGATGTTTAATTTAGGTGCGAAGAATGTGATTAGTGCTTGCAGAGAATCTAAAGTGAAACGCTTAATATACAATAGTTCTGCTGATGTTGTGTTTGATCGAGATAAACCGTTGGCGTATCCGTGGAAAGTGAGATTTTGATTAATCTTGTTTCCTTTGTTTCTTTGATTTTTTTATTATAAAAGAATCAAGAGAAATTGTATTTGATGTTTTTTATCTCAGTAAATAGTCATTTTAGTCCTTGAATGTATGAGGTTTGTCACTATAGTACCTGAACGTGTATCAAAATTGTGAAAATATACTTGAATGTGCCTTTTGTTAGTCAATGTAGTCCTTGTAAATTGTCTTTTGTTGGTTAATTTGGTCCTCATATGAGTCTTTCATTACTCGGTTTGGTCTATGAAATTGCTATTTAAAGACACACTTAGGGATGTTTTTGGAATTTCGATACACTCAGAGACTATAGTGGGACACCGCCTCAGACATATAGGGATCAAAATGATTATTTATACTTTTTCATTTACAAGTAATTAAGTGATTTTAAAAGGAGGATGTGAATTGCAGGTTGATAACATGTTAATTGACCTTAAGGCTCAAGCCGAAGCTTTGATTTTGAATGCTAATGACATTGATGGAGTGCTGACATGTTTGCTTCGTCCTAGTAATGTGTTTGGTCCTGGTGACACAGAATTTGTGCCATTTTTTCTAAAGTTAGCAAGATATGGTTTCACAAAGGTGCTTTACTTTACACCTGCTTTGTTTTTTTGTTAATAGTTGTAAGTTCAGAATCTGTTTGTTTTTAATAGTCCTAGTAATGTTTAGGGGAAAAAGTTTTTCTTAATAATATTCTAAGCTGTACAAAACTTAATTTTTCAGTTCTTGTATTAAAAAATTATAGGTGATTAAGAAAGCACAAAATAAGTTGTTTTTTTTCTTTTCTTTTCCTTTCTTATTGAAGCTTATAGTTTTAGCTTTGCATGAAAAACCATTTCTTCATACCAAGTGAATAGTTTGTCTACAGACTTTTCTGAATTTCAACTTCACTAAAATGGGAAACTTGACTGATACTTCTTTGTGATACCTTTTCTACTAAATTTTGTACTAAGAACTGTCTGGTTTGAAACCCTTTTCATATGTATATGTTAGTAAACATAATTTCATACAAACTCTTGTACTTGAGGTAATCTCTGAAATCCACAATTACGGATCCTCCTTGATTAGCAGTGATTATTGGATATGCTGTAAATACTGTTGAGTTATACCATGAAGCTGAGTTCAAAGTTTCCTAGTAGTCTTTTATATGTGGCATTGATTTACATTGGTTAACAATTTCTCATTTCAGTTTATTATAGGGACTGGTGATAATTTGACCGACTTCACCTTCTCTGAGAATGTTGCTCATGCCCATATCTGTGCAGAAGAAGCCTTAAATTTCCAAACGGTTTCTGTGGCTGGAAAGGTGTATATATTGAATTCCAATGAGGCTGTATTAACTGCTTTATTTGATATTTAAGCATAACATAAATGTTTTATTACTTTATCTGCAGGCATTTTTTATCACGAATCTCGAGCCTATGAAGTTCTGGAAATTTCTCTCACTTTTATTGGAAGGTCTTGGATATCAAAGGTAAAAGTTAGCAACTTGTTTACATAATGATGACATAACATTGTCTACAGTATTGCTGATGCTTAGTTATCTATGTTTGACATGATCATGTGATATAGCATATCAGATATTTTTGGTGAAAAACAAAACTTCTTAAATTATATGTAATCTGCTCATATCGTTAGGAAAAATATAGCCACAGGCTATCACAAATTTTTCTTTTTCATGTCAATATAGATGTCTAACCATCTTGACTTTAATTTTTGAAGAACTAGGTTTTTTATGCTGTTTCATTTGTCATACAAAGCATAGTTACTTAGTTAGTTACCTTGTGGTGTTTTAGTTTTGTTCATTTATCTCTTTTTTGTGATAGTTTTTCTCTTTCGGCTTGCTACTTCATTCACCGCAGCAGGCAACAACCGTATTTCTTGCTTTTATATTAGTTTTTTTTTACCTTTTATGCTATTAACCAAAATATAGAAATCCTTCCTTTAATTGCAGGCCATTCATCAAGCTTCCTGCCAATTTAGTGCAATACGCTCTCTCAGTTTTAAAGTGTTTATATGAAAAGTTGGGACCCGGATACTTTAATTATCCCTTATTAGTTCATTTTATTCAGTTAGCTTTACACACCCGAACTTTCAACTGCTCAGCAGCTCAAAAATACATTGCATACGCACCGATAGTCTCCCTTGAGGTTTAAATCTGCCTGTTTATTTTAAATTGTTACTTGTGAAATATTTTGTATTCTTGTTCTTTCTCGTTTGAATTATTAGTGACAATTGGTTATATGGGGTATAACATGTAACATTTAAATGACGAAATATTATCTTACGAATGATACAGTGCAATGAGAAATGATTGCTTCCTTTTTGACACTGTTTGGACCCCAGAATTCTCATACATACAAGTATAGTCAATGTGCGCGCACACACACACACACACTAGAGGGCCTTTTTATTTCTTTTTGTCAATCTTTAAAGATATTAATCAAAGATGGATTCTTACCCTTTCATCAAAAACTGAATTTCGCTTCCAAATTATTCATCAGGTGATATATAAATGCTTGAAACAGTATAAATGTTCAACCATTAGCAGCCACTTTACTTTCCTTCATATATGTTACTTTAGACCTGTTCTAAAAAGAATGAAATATTTTTTTGCCTGCGTCTATTTATGGTACATAAATTCTTACTATTACGATTGCTTTTGTATTCACTGATATTTGATAATACAGGAAGGTGTCACATTAACCATAGAGTCATTCTCCCATTTAGCTAAAGATTCATCTTTTTCAAGATGCTGTGATCGGTCAAAAGCAGATAAGCTGCTTGGCAGTGGAAAAGGTTGGAACATAATACTTTCTCGTGTTAAAATGTTTATATCTGGAGCAATGAAGTTTTGTTCTCTTAAATCAATTAATGTGATAGAAACTTTTGGTTGAAATGGAATGACTTAGAGCATATTGTTTGGTATATCTTACTGCATGGATTGGTTGCATCTTGACTCTTAACCTGCAAGTTTATCCTGTCATAAGTTTATGGCCACCAACAACAACAGTAAAGATCTAGCTTGTAGGCTTGTTGGGATATCAGTCGTTTTTTGTTTACTAACGAGTGTGTGTGTGTGTGTGTGTGTGTGTGTGTGCGCACCTTAGGTCAGTTGCAAAAATTTGTAATGAAATCTTCCGTACTCTTGTTTGTGTATTGGTACAAGATAAATATAAGGGTGGAAAGAGAAACACATCTCATTGTCACTCATGCTATTTTTTTATTTTATAAGTATCCTCCTTTAGTATGAAAGTGAACTGAAAATGATTTTTCACCCATGTTCTTCCACCTATGAGCACACACCAAGGACACTCCCTCGTTTCTATTACCCCTTCAAAGCATACCCTCAGGTTGCATCTGTAATGTACTTTTCTCTTGTTACTTGTTAGTATCTTCTAGTCGTAAACCTTTTCTTGTACTCACGAAATTGATGTGCAAGTGGACTTTCTTTTAAAAAGGGCAGCCCGTTGCACAAAGCTCCTGCATATGCAGGGTCCGGAAGGGGTCCCACCATTTGGTGTGCTGTACACAACCTTTCCCTGTTTTTCACACTAGAGGTTGTTTTCAGGACTTGAACCCGTGACCTTTCAGTCACATGACAACGAATGGGCTTTCTTTTATCATTATAAAATTGCGTAGGTAGAATACAATTTGAGTCATACATCGTACATGGAAATTGAATATTTGGTGGTGTATTTGTTAACTATTCTGGATTCTGTCACATGACAATGAATGGGCTTTCTTTTATCATTATAAAATCACATAGGTAGAATACAATTTGAGTCATACATCTTACATGGAAATTGAATATTTGGTGGTGTGTTTGTTAACTATTCTGGATCAATGCACTTAAATAACAGTCTGTTATGCCGAATAATGAAATTATGCACCGCTTTATTGTTACAGTGGCTGACATTTTGTTGTGGAGAAACGAGAAGGCATCTTTCGCATGTTTCCTTGGGCTGGTTTTTTTGTTTTATTGGTTTTTCCTTTCTGGAAGCTCTTTTATATCATCTGCTGCAAGGCTTTTGCTGCTTGTGACTTTACTTCTATGTGGACATGGTTTTCTGCCATCAAAGCTGTACATGTATGCTCATATAGACTTCAACTTTATATTTTTGCATTTTTAATAAATTTAGGGAACTTTGTCTTCTGGACACTGTATAGTGCAATTTTTTAAATGAAAAGCCTGTTCTATTATTCAGCTGTTGGTGCTCTATGCTTTTTGTCCTTCTGGTTAAATCTTTTGCAGAGCTAGATTTGATAGTACTAATCTATGGCTTATTTATTTAGTTAAGTTATTCAAAGAGTGGTTGGTGGTATGGTTTATTTCTTAGCCATAAGGCTACTTATATCTCACCACAAATCAGTGCTACTGCTAAGTTCGGGAATTACGTCATGTTATTTGAAAATTATTTTTGGAATTTGGGGTAACAGGCTCGCATCTTCCTTCATAGGTCACTGAAAAATCTTTTGCCACGACTAACTATACGACCATTTTCTGCAGATTTGGTTTCTATATACAGAAAGTGCCTGGGTCTAATTTTAAGATCTCTGATATGGCTGTGAAAGATTCAGTTGCAAATACAGTTCATCTATGGAACAAGGGGTTTCAAAATATAAAGGGACTGGCCCAAGGGGATGATTGGTCTATATTTTTCAAGGTAAAAGATGTGGGTCTCGTCTTATTATTATTTATTTTTGTTAACAGTGTCACTTCCTTTCCTATTCTAATTAAATTTATTATGTTTTCTTTTAAATATATGAGGTCTGCATTATCTGTTTAATGAGAATGCATGCAATGTATTTAATGTCAGAATCTTTTATTTGGTCTATGAAAAGGTTAAAGATCTATTTAAATGCCAAAAAAGAGAAAGAAAGTTGAAAGGAAAAAGCATATTAAATTTATATACTGTAAATGTAATAGATATTATTACATGTTAACAAAATCCTATCTCTTTTTCATTTAACAAAACTCTATCTCATTTGTGATGGAAGAAAAAGATGCCATGGACCCAATCTTGTCTTTTATTTCTTCCAAGTTCTAACTCATTTTTTCTCTAGTCTTCTTTCCCCCCTTCATTTTCTCCCAAAACAAAGGCAGTCTAGAAAGAATTAACGGTTTATACGTGAATAATTTTTTACTGTGATTTAGATTCTTGGATTCTATTTTCTCCAACAAAAAAAAATCTAGGATTCAGTTAGACCGATCATTAATACTTCATAGGAGACCCAAGTAAGCAGGTCCGTTGCCTGTTTATTGAAATAGGGCAGTCATATACGTGTTTTAATTAGAACAGTTATGGTTATGTGATGCAGTTATGTATTTGTGTAATAAATAGGGAATTTATTGGAAAGGGGAAGGGGTTGGTTATCTGGATTTAAGAGAGAGAGATCCAAGCTCTCTAAAACTTGGAAGGGAATATGTGTAACGTGCCAACTTTTGTCTTTCTGTTCTTTTCATATTGTATTTGTGTGGATTGTTTAAATAAATAAAATCCTGTGCTGTTCCATTATTACAGAAGGATACTTGCTCATAAATTCTGTTTTCTTCTATACTTTCTCATATTAGATACTAGTCCTAACAGATTCTTTTCCTTCACGTGGCATACCTAAAACATTGCAGGTTGCGGGTTTTCTCTACCTTCTGAAGTTGTTTCTATCAAAGTTGTTGACAACATTGATAGGTGTAGGTATGGAATTCTTGTTTGCAGTGCAGTTGCAGAACTTCAATGGTTGGCCTGCTTTCATTTTTACCCTGACTGAATTTTTGTGCAGGTCTGGTCTTCGCGTTTATGGTATTCTTTGTTTACGAGCAATATGAATCAGAAATTGATGGACTTGCGGATATTCTAATTACTATTTCGAAGGAGTTCGTGGTATATTTGATGAGAAATTTACCTGTTTCTGTATCGCGGCTTCTGCGTTATGGTGACAACTTTCAGCATTACCAAGAACCAGGATGTGGGCAAGATCTGAGATAGCCAAACAGAGGTTTCAGCTTAGCTCTCTGATCTTTGACATCCTATAGGCTGTAGGTTACTCGCAAAGGTGGAGTTGTGCCCCTTTAGAAAAATGGGGAAAGATAGAATCATGTTTTAAAGAATGCCCTTTCTCCCCCCGTCCTAACCTCTGTAATCATAATTGAACCGGTGAGTTAAGGCTGAAGACGTTGTCGTTTGAAATTACCGTTTTTCTGTGTTTTAACGGGTGAAATATTAACAAATAGATAGATTGATGATTCATTGACATCAATGAGCGTGCAAAAGGAACATGCGACTTTCTCTTGCCAGTAAAAAATTTGAGGCTCACGATTGTGAGATATATGTAATGTACTAGCTTCTCTAAATAGTTATGTAAATTGCTTTTAAGCTCTAAACATATTTTTGGTCTTTATAATTTGTGCATTTCTTTACCCAAGTAATGTGAACTTTTTAATATCGCACCTATTAATTATTTTAACAAACGTGCTTAAGCATCTGTTGGTTCTGCGCTTTGTACATGGAGAGGTCGCAACATGACCCATTCCTTTCTCTGGAAAGTGGCAAATAACAGGTAGTTGAAAAAGGATGAACGATATAAATTGCATATCTTTTTCTTTTTTTTTGAAACATAAAATGCATATCTTTGATGATGATAGTTATCCTAGATGTAGGCAAACGCCTGAATCAATCATTCACATTTTAAGAGACTGAAATGAAGCTCGAGACTTTTGGTCTCCAATCATTAAACCTAATCATTTGGTGAAATTCTTTAGCTTACGCCTTATTCTTTGGCTTGAATGGAATCTCAGTAACGATAATATTGGAAATACTCCTTGTAATTGAATTTTTTTATTTGGTGACATTTAATTCTTTGTGGGAGGATCATAATTTGGTTGTGTTTAATCTGTTGTTTAAGCTCCAATAGTATTGCTAAGCTCTGTGTTTATATGGAGAGATATGATTCCATTATTCCTGTTAGATTGGATCCTCTGCCATATGGTATTTATAAGTTCAATGTGGATCAGTTGATGGCTCATATAATTAGATGAATGGTAGTTCGACTTGTGGAGGGTTACTTTGGGATTCTCATGGTGATCTTGTTCAAAATTTCTATTGCAAACTTGGCCAAAGTATTCCCATGATGCTGAGATGTGGGGCTTGATCCATACTATGTGTACTCAGTCGTGTTATTTTCGAAACAGAAACTACCAATGTTGCAAAGATGGTTCTCAATCAAGACACTTTCATTGCCTACCTTAAAGGTTATTAATCACGATGTTCCGTTTAACACCCTCATTTTGTTTAATTCATCACTGCTTTCATGAGGCTAATCATATGGTTGTTATTTTTTAATTCGCTCCTTTTGTTCGATTGCAAGGGTTATTCCATTTCCGTTTAATTAGTTAGTGTAATCCTATTTGAGGACTGCACATGGGTCGGACTAGGCTGAGTTGAGTTACAATAAGCGACAAACATCTATACATTTAATTTTAATCTAAAGGGGTGTATTGTATTGAGATTTCAAGAGATTTTAAAAAACTTTTTAATTATAAAAAAGTCTTGTGGTATTCAATCAAGACTTTTATAAAATATAAATAAATCTTGTGGTATTCAATTAAGACAATCAAAACTTTTTTTACAATAACGAAATATGTTGGCATTCAATTAGGATTTCTTAAAACTTATAAAATGTCGGTTGGTATTCAAAAATCTAAGATTTTGATGGATTCTTTTGTGGAATGGATTTTATGAAACTTTTTAGTTAAAAATGTGAACAAAATACTCATTCAACAATCTCACCAAAATTTGTGAGACTCTCACAATTTTCTTTTTTGTTCAACGAACTTCCATTTTCTCATTAGTTTTCATGTGCACAGAATAAGGTCGTTTGTTACTTTGTTTTAGGTGTACCGTAGAGGCTTCTATAATTTCTTTCTCGTAAGATTTTAACTACTTGTTCAATTTATTAATTGGCTTCTATAATTTCATTCTCGTAAGATTTTTACTCTTCAAACTATTTTTCTTTTTTTACGACAACTCTATGTATAGAACCATTATTAATATGCAAGCAATACTTGGTTTTAAAGTCTCTTAAAAGTTAGAAATGAATGTAATACTAATAGAGTGTGTAGTGTAATACACGGTGTTGGAAAAAATAAAAACATCATGTAAGCATTAGGAAAAACACAATTAATATCTTGATATAAATCCTTTGAAATTTTGATAGTCTCTTAAAATCTTACGATATAAATCCATTGAAATCCAAATTACAAATCTTGAATTTTTTAAAATCATAAAAGTTATTGAAATCTTGCATAGTCTTTTAAAATCCACTAGTCCTTTTCATGCAAAAATTGTCTTTTAAAATCCTAATTCAATACACCCTCCTAAATCTAAATTTTATAAAAAAGACAATTTTAAAAGACGAGGGGTCTGGCGGTAGTATTAAAAGCATATATATAACCCTAAAAAAAATACGTATATATAGACGAGCACAGAGTGTCTGACTACCACTAGTAGGATATAAAGTATAAACTATTAATTAATTTTTAAGACAATGTTGTTAATGCTCTTGATTATCTTGGTGTTTATGAATTTTGATCTCTAGAATATTATGTCCTTGTTTTATGGTGATACGAGAGAACACATAAGATTCATGTTGTACCAAATTGATTGGATTGGATCTTGATCCGAGACAACACAGTTTTATTTTGGTGTTGTCTTATTCTTATTGGAATTGTACATTATTTCCTCCGTTCATTTTTAACTATCGTCCGCGTATGAATTTTTATGTTTTTTATTTAATTGTGGTTTTGATAGTTTAAGAGTAATGTTTATCAATTATATCCTTACTTGATTACTCGTAATTATTCCTTCTCAATAAAACTAATTAATGTTATATATTTAGATTTTTTTTAACAAAAATAACATAAAAAAAATAATGAAAATAAATGTTATAGTAATGGGTCTATGAAAATTTGAAATTATATAAATAAGATCAATAACATTGTGATTTTTTAGGGGAGTAACATTGTGAAGTTAAATTGATTAATGGATCAATATCATGAACATTGCTTTTTAAGCCCCCCAAAAATCTCCAAAGGTCCCCTAAAATACCGAATTTGCCCTTTTATACAACATATGGTAGATATATACCGAACCAGTTAGGAAGATAACTACGGGATACTCAATTACATGCTCCGGTAGATATAATCCGGATTCGTTAGGGATATAACTTCAGAACGACATGTTACAAAAATTGCAGTGTTTTGCAGCAGTTATTATACAAGACACGACATTTATATAAGACAGAACACAATTTTGGTTCTCCTATTTTCTCTTTTGCACTCCACTTAAATTTTATTCTAAACTTTGCAGTTTTCCATAAGAATCATACTAACAAACCGTGTTAACTTCACTCAGTTGCAATCAATGTAAATCATATTTCTTCCTATCACATTGAAAGTCTACATAATTTTCATTCTTTTGACATGAACACATGAGTAATGGAAATTGCTTGCTTTGAGTGCGTGGGATTAATTTAGAACGCAATTTCTACAACTTCTTATTTAAGGTCTAGACCAAATACAAATGGGATTAATATTGTACATGTGAAGCATCAAGTAGTTTAGAAACTGAGTATCAAATACAGAACAATTATAGCTATAATATTGTCCATCAATAGTTATATAACTAGAAATTGAGACTAAAAAATTAGGTGGAGATTTTACCTTAACTTTGGAGATAACCCTAAAGAAACTCTTACGAGAACAAATTTTAGGAACAAGATTCAACTATGGGTTGATTCGGGGAAATCATTTGATGCGTACAAAATGAACATAAAATTGAGTGAAAAATGGTCTGGAGAAGGAATGAGTCGATCTTGAACTCACAGAAAGGAAGAAGAAATGAGACAATGAACTTATAAAAACAAATCTTGCACATACATACGGTGGGGCTTATAAAGAAACGTCCCAATATCATATCAAAATTAACAAAACTTTGAAACCATAGCTGAACTCAGAAGGGACGTTTGTTTCACGGTTGAGATCATATTCACGATTGAACTCAAAAGGAACTTTTTTGGAAAATAATAAGGGGCATCTTATTTTCCCTAAAAATAAAATAAAATAAGGGGCATCTTATTCATAGGTATTATTAATTATTATCTCCTTAAATGTGTTTAGTTAACAATTGTCACTTTTCTACGAATTATTAAAAAGAGTGAGCGTTATGGGTAGTTATTAGGGGTGGGAATGAGCCGGGCCGAGGCAGGCTTTGCTTAAATAGGTTAGGCTTAGTTAAAAAACTAAGGCCTAAGCCTTGTCCTTTTACCTGTCAAAGACTTTATTTTAAGTCTGACCTAGCCTTTTAAAAGTCTCGTCTGACCTATTAACCTGTCTAAAAGTCTAGTTTGTGTTACAAATTTCAAACTGAGTCTGTTCATCAATTTTTTCCATTTCAATTTGTGCAACGTACTTCATATAGAGATAAACATTAATTAGATAAAAATTAAACTAATAAAACACAATTGGTGTGAGTAACTCTTGCCTCGTAAGATGAAGTTCATCTGATATATTAGGGAAACACCAAGAGTTGTGCTGTATCCCAAATACAAAATAAATAAAAAACAGAAATAATAATAATTGTGGTATGAGAATTTGAAGGATCAGTAATTCTTTTTAAAATATATATGTAAATAATAAATGTGAAAAAAATATAATATACTTATATACGGCAAGCCTGATAGGCTGTTTTATAAGGCTAAGTCCGACCTAATTAAATCAACAGGCTTTTTAAAAAGCTCAAGCTTGACTTATTTATTAAACGAGTTAGGCCAAGCCGGACTTTTAATAGGCGGGGCCATAGCCCCCTAACGGACGGTCTGACCCATTTCCACCCTTAGTAGTTACTTCATTTTCATTCCTATCTACATGAAAATCTTTTATACCCACCCACTTCCTTGTGAATAGAATCATGGGTAAATGGAACTTATATTTTTCTTGGGAACATTTTATTCGTGGGAGTTAATTTGTTAATTTTGAAACAAACATAGAATTCTATATTTGTAACCTTTATATTCTTGGGAATAATTTTTCCAACCTTCAAACAAACACCCGGTAAATATTTATTAAAGGAGTTGGATAGAAGTTACATTTTGCTTAAGTGAAGAATAGAGTTAAATTTCGATTAATGTGAAGTTGAAAACAACAAAAAAACATTTTGCTTTGTAATTTATTTTTTTATAAAAATTAATACAACATTTAGATTGGGGACAATTATTTGTTATAGGAGATAGTGTATGCAAACAAATAGAGAGATTTGTTCGAGAGTGTGTAAAACTTTTTTTTTTGCTGAAGAAAGAAGGATATGACATCAAATTTATTTGAAATAAACAGAGTGTGTGCAAAAAAATAGAAATTTATTGTTAAATTAAAATGAAGTTATATTGAAAAAAAAATGCTCTAAAAAATCCACTTCTTTAATTTAAGGGTGCTATTATAAAACATTTAAAAAGAAACGAACGAGGTATCTAGTTTGATTGGATTTAGGGTCGATTTCAAGTTTAAAAATTGGTCTAAGAAATTTGGTAGGGTCAAAATCAAACTCACATAAATCACAACTTAACTCGTCTTTTACACATCTCGCAGACCAAACCATATATATTCGTACTATTTTTTTCTAAAAACCAGCATTCATATAGGTACTTTGTGTTCGCCTATCCGCTCTTTTTATTGCATTAATGCTATTAACAATATAAAAATTATATATATTTTTTATCTTTTTCAACGATGCCAACAATATAACAAATGCGTATAATATACACCCAACAAAAAAAAATCTACCAAAAAATAACACCCAATTCTACCAAAAAATAACACCCAACAAAGTAGCATTCTTGTTGTCAAATTTGTTTAGCATTATAATTAGAAGTGAAAAAGTCAATCCAAAACCATATATTTACTTGATATATATTAAAATTATAAGTATATGTATTTGTGACTTTTAAATATAACAAACTTAACAATCCATATTTGTTTTTTTCAATGACTATAATAATATAACAAATATCACACAAAATATTTTATCTCTTTTAATAACACCAACAATAAAATATTTTTTAAAAATAGACAACACTATAATTAAGTAAAATGGGTGTTAACAAATATCACAATATAAAATTATTATATGAAATTTGTTTAAAGTATAATTGAATAAAAAAAAACCTAAAATCTCCAAAAATCTCTTCTTTTTTTTTTGTTGACAAACTCTATTTTCTAGTGAAAAAAGATTTTAAAATAAAATAATCGGAAGAAATATTGCATTTATATTGTAACCACAACCCTAATTGACAAACTCTAATCCGAATCCGTTTTCTCTTTCTACCTCACAACATAACATTCATTGATTCTCTCTTCTAGGGTTTCTTTCTCTCTCCTAAATTTTCACCCTCAATCTCGTAAGCTTCGTCACGTTCCAAGAGTACCACCTCTTCAAATCGCAATGCCGCCACCGGCGAAGCCAACGCGGCCACAACATGAAACCAGCGGCAGAGACTCGGATGAATCTTCAACCCCATCGAACAACCTATGGGTTGCGAATCTTTCGCCGGACGTAACAGATTCCGATCTGATGGATCTGTTCGTTCAATACGGCGCTCTCGATAGCGTCACATCTTATTCCGGTCGCAGTTACGCTTTCGTGTACTTCAAACGCATTGATGATGCAAAAGCCGCTAAAAACGCTCTTCAGGGATTCAATTTTCGTGGCAATTCCTTGAAAATTGAGTTTGCTAGACCGGTTCGTTCTCACTTTTGCGCTCTCTTAATTTTCAATTACAATAAGGATTCATGTATTATTATTATTTATATTTGCTCTAATCTACATCGATTACTCTTATTACGATTGTTGAATTCAGCGTTTCAATTTTTTTCGGCATGAATTCTCGATTTCTAATCGCTCAAATCAAATCTGTAGTTTATACGATTCTTCTCCGTACTTTGATGAAATATCGAAAACTCGTTGTACGTGCGATTGGTTTGTATGGTGAATTATTAGAGTATGTATGGTGAACTGTGTCATGATTGGATTGGGATTTAGTGTTTTACTGAAATTCATATTGAAATTTAAAAATTAACGCTATTCTGCCAAACATACCACAAGTTATAATCCAAAAGATATAGTACTTAGCAGCGTTGATTAAATTAAAATTTATGCTACGTTAATTTACAATATTAGAACAACTTTTTCAATATTATCGTGAATTTAGATTTGTGAAAGTTAATCTAACGCTATTAATTAGCTATTAGATCCTTTAAATGTCAAAGAGACTCTGAAAGCTTGTTTTGTATTAATTGATTTATTTAGACGAAGAATACTAAGTTTTAATTCCACAATTAAACTTCAAAAAAGTGTGCGATGTTCAGGAAAATAGGCCTTAATTCTCGAATTCATTCACGCCAGAATTATGCAGAAATCAATTTCTGCCTCGTGCTAACTAAATGCGTAATGAACGTTGTAGTTGGTATTGCGCATTGAAACAGCTGCATGTTGAAATCGTTTCAAAATAAAAATCAAACCGGTGTTGCGAGCAGATACCTGATGTGCAAATTGCCAAACATCTGCCAAGCAGTAATCAATTACGAGAAAATATATGAACTGTGTTTAAATTAAGCGCATGGACAGTAAATTTTACTTAGCATAAATCGTGTAGGGTAAACAATGTGTAACACCAAAATACTGGATTAAACCAAGTATCGCCTCGATGAAATGTTGTGAAAAAAATGAGACAAATAATATATTTGAGTAACAGGGACAAATTATGTAGATGAAGAGTGCGTTTTATTCTAGGAGATTGGAGTAAAAATTTGTTCTAGTTTATTTTTTTGTTCAAAAATAAATTTGTCGATTTAGAGAAGATAATGCAGAGCATAGGCTTTTTTTAATAAGGCTTATTTAGAAAGAAAGAAAAAAAAAACGCATGATGCAGATATTACGAAAGTGTACTTTTTGAGGGCGTGAAACTGCATCTCTAAATAATTCCCGTCTGGTACTTACTGTACTACATCTGGTTTCAACTTTATCTTTGCACACGTACAATAATAATAATCTCCAGAGAACATGCGTTTCTGGGAAACTCCAAATTATCCCTGTTACCACGGTCAAAACCAATCCTAGTCCTTCTAATGATGTTAACGTGAATGAAAGCAAAGTAAAAGACAAATAAAAATAACCCAGATGCTATTTATCTATCTATGAATAATAACCAAATCTAAATAGCAACCTGACTAGTAATTATAAGAGACCCCATTTTCTTTTTATAGCCACGTTTAAATCATCAATAGTAAAAGGTTGCCTTTGGTGGTTCCCGAACAAGACTTGGGAATTATTCATGGAGCTGCAAATACGTTATAGATGTAAATACTAGACTACCAGTAATATGTAAATACGTTATAGCATTGGACATAGTCGGTCCTTCAAATAAGGGATTCTAGTTCTCAAGTTTGTCATACTGTTTTTAGTTTTGGCAACAACAATTAAGTAAAATTAGACTGTAATTTAGTTCTGTTGCTTTTCAAATCTCCCAGTTTTTTGTACTAGAACTTAACGTCAGATATTTTAGTTTTGTACCGTAATGCTGTTTTAACAGAAAATAAATGCTTTACACTGTCATACACGTAATGCATTTGATGAAGAAGACTTCCTTTTTCTACTTGATTATAACAATAGCAATTATAGCCTTTTTCTACGGAATTTATTTATTCTTGGTCACCTCAAGATATGAATTTCTTTTCAACGGTTTGTTAAATCCAAAGTAAGAGCTGTCAATATTAAGAAGTGGTTGGTGCCTTTGAATAGCTTGAAGCAAAAATACAATACAATTTCCTTTTAGTATTAGCAGATTGTTTAGATTGTAATGTGTTTGAATGTAGATGCTAAGATATTTATATTTCTTCACGCGTGTGTTTAACCAAAAATGACGTTATTTCCAGGCAAAGACATGTAAACAGCTTTGGGTAGGTGGCATTAGCCCTGCTGTTACAAAGGAAGACTTGGAAGCTGACTTCCGCAAATTTGGTAAAGTTGACGATTTCAAGTTCTTCAGGGACAGAAATACTGCATGTGTTGAATTTTTCAATTTAGATGATGCTATTCAGGCAATGAAAATTATGAATGGAAAACGTATCGGTGGGGAAAATATCCGTGTTGACTTCCTCCGATCAAATTATGCAAAAAGAGTAAGTTTGTACTTTAGAATGCTGATTTTGTTTGTTGTTACTCAACTTCCGTATATTAGTTACTTCCTCTGGTCCCATATATAAGAGAGAAAGATGGATCAACAAAGATGTACCTGGTTTAAAATTTGGACCAGATGCATCAACTTTTGTTGACCAACTTTCTCTTATATATAGGACCGGAGGAAATAGTTGCTTATTCTACTATAAATATATCCTGACGTCTCACAGCAGGATCTACAATTTCAATTTGGTAACTAGGGTGTGGTTCTTTGAAAATGATACAAACTGGAATTTTTCTTGCAATAAATAATTCATATATGAGTGAACTACCTTTTGTGAAGCTTTTCACAATTTAAAATGGACCTTGGTTGCCTTTATTTTAGGTTTGTCTGATTTGCTCAGTAGTGTTTTGAATGTGTTATATTAGTTTCATTCCAATTACTTTTCATCGATGTTTTCTAGAAATTGGTGGATTCTGTGTTAGGTACTGATTCAGAATATAGAAGAAAAATGTTTTTCATTTAGAGAAACCTCTATTACACTAGGCATTTGAGAGACCTAAAACTTTCCCTCCCTAATTTTTATTCCAGTACTGAAGACAAGCCTCTCCAATCTTCCCTCCCTATTATTTGTAGCCTATCATATTCTCTCACTCTAACCAAGTCTCTACATTAGTGTGACTATTCCACTAACCCCGAGGATTACCGAACAAGTTGTTACTTTTCATGTTATGTTTGCTCGTCTGTATGTTTTTCATACGCCCCTAATATTTCCTTTTCTGATTTCTGTAGGATGATTATGGGCAATTTCAAGGCAAAAGCTTTGGGCCTTCTGATTCCTATGCTGGACAAAAAAGGCCACTGGTGAGAATACTGTACAATGTGCATCAAATTGAATGTGTTTCGTGCATTAGTCCTTTTCATGTTTTGTCATTGCCTTGTTGGATGTAATGTGTTGGGATTTGAAGACTGTTAAGACTTGCATGCACCTATTTGTATATTGGCTGATGTTTTCTTTATGCTGGTGTCTTCAATTTTTTTAGTTTTTACTTATAAAACTTGTTCTCGTGTCAACAGAATTCACAACCTCTAATGAGGAGGAAGGGTGACGGTCAACCCAGTAATATTTTGTGGATCGGTTATCCTCCCAATGTTCAGATCGATGAGCAAATGCTCCACAATGCCATGATCCTATTTGGTGAAATTGAGAGAATCAAGAGTTTTCCTTCAAGAAATTTTTCACTTGTTGAATTTAGAAGTGTTGATGAAGCCCGACGTGCAAAAGAGGGTCTTCAAGGGCGCCTTTTCAATGATCCTCACATAACAATTAATTATTCTAACGGTGACCAGGTACATGGCAAAGACTACCCTGGCTTTTATCCTGGAAGTAATGGGCCAAGACCTGATTTATTCCTAAATGAGAATCCATATCGACCTGCACAAATGGATTTATTTGGTCATAATCGTCCTATGATTCCGAATAGTTTTCCTGGACAATTGCCAAATGGTGGTATTGTTGGTCCAAACATACCAATGCGGCCTTTTGGTCCCAATGGTGGTCCTGAATCTGTTGTTTCTGGCCCTGAGTTTAACGAGAATAGTACACTACACAAGGGTCCAAACTGGAAACGGCCATCTCCTCCTGCACAAGGGTTGCTTTCTTCTCCTCTACCGGGTGCTAGGCTTCCTGCAAGATCATCCTCTGGTGCATGGGATGTTCTTGACATAAATCATATTCCAAGAGATTCTAAGCGGTCAAGGATAGATGGTGCATTACCTAATGATGATCCTTATGCAGGGAGGGGTATCCTTGGTTCAGCAAGCACAAGGATTACAGGTGGAGTACATGCTTCTGTCCAACCTGATCATATATGGCGCGGACTTATTGCAAAAGGAGGAACTCCTGTTTGTCGTGCTAGATGCGTCCCTGTAGGGAAAGGGATCGGGACAGAGCTGTAAGTTTAATTTTATCTGTTCTTAGTGTTTCAATTTAATTTTGTAAATCTGGAAGAGGACTTTTCTTCCAGTAAGTTTATTTCTGCCGACTTTTGCATTTGACCCCTCCATCCCTATTTGCTGGAAAAGTCACTTGTAGCAAATGGTATATCATTAGCATAGAATATCTTTTCTAAATGAAAGAAATATGTAGGTTTTATGAATTTTATTCGGTTGTGCTAATATCTTTTCTAAATGAAAGAAATATTTAGGTTTTATGAATTTTATTCGGTTGTGCTAATATCTTTTCTAAATGAAAGAAATATATAGGTTTTATGAATTTTATTCGGTTTTGCTTCATGCTAGCTTTCTATTATAAATTTGTTTTCATTGTATCATTAGGAAGAATACTGTTCTTATTGCTCCTTTTTTTTAATTTTTTCTAAAGAAAATATTCTTATTTTTTTGGTAAATAAGGTAACCGACAAGCTGTCTTTTTTTCTCCAATATAAGTGATTGGCCCTTAGTTCTTGGAAATGGGCCCATTTGCTTTTTCGTTGAAAACTGTCTTACATAGCAGTCAAAAGGTTTGTTTAGAGGCTGTATTGACGTTTGTTTTGTTCATTTACTGCAGTCCTGAAGTTGTTGATTGCTCAGCTAGGACGGGATTGAATACACTCGCAGCACACTATGCTGATGCAATAGACTTTGAGATTGTTTTCTTTTTGCCTGATAGTGAAGATGATTTTGGTTCATACACTGAATTCCTACGCTACCTTGGTGCAAAAAATCGTGCTGGTGTTGCCAAATTTGACAATACAACTTTATTCTTGGTACCTCCTTCTGATTTCCTGACAGATGTTCTGAAAGTCACCGGACCTGAACGTCTATATGGTGTCGTTCTCAAGTTTGCACCTGTACCAAGTGGTGTGCCGGTGCACCAATCATCACATTTACCAGTACCGTCAAATCAATATATGCAGCAGATGCCTCCTTCACAAGCTGAATATGATATGAACCCTGCAAAGGAGGAACAAGTTGTAGCAATGAATTACAACCGAATGTTGCACGAGGATTCTAAGCTTCCTGCTAAACAAGTATACCCACCTACAGCTGGGCCTCCTGCAGTTCAGCCTGCAGCTTCAGACTATGCTCTAAACACTGCTGCTTCTGGGTCTCAAGCTGGAGTTGCATTAACACCTGAGCTTATTGCAACTTTAGCTTCTTTTCTGCCCACAAATGCGCAGTCGCCCGCTATTGATGGTGCCAAGTCAGGTTCAGGCTCCTCAACTGTGAAGCTTCCATTTCCTCCTGTGGCACCTAATGATAAAAACCAATCTCAATTGTGGAAACAGGATCATCAAATTGCAGATCAATCCATTCATTCATCTCAGCAGTTTAGGAATATGTATAACAGTCACAATGCTCATTATCAGCCTTACCCGCCAGCATCAGCTCCTGGCCACACTGCTCAAGTGTTCTCTGGCAGTTCTCATATTCAAGACAATGCTGTTAGCCAGCAACAGCAAGGAGTTGTTTCATCTAGACTCGCGTCTAATTTTGTGACACCTACTCAAAGTGGACAGGTAGCTGCATCCCCCCATTTCAGTCATCAGTATCAGGCTGAAGTTCCCCCCAATACTCAGAAAGGCTTTGGTGTTGTGCCGGGAAGTGATGTCTCTGTTTTATACAATTCTCAGGCTTTCCAGCAACCTAATAATAACCCCCATCCTTTCCAGCAACCTAATAATAACCCCCAGCCTTTCCAGCAACATAATAATAACCCCCAGCCTTTCCAGCAACCCAATAATTCTACCACCTTATCTAGTCAAGTTAACAGTGCTAATCCTCAGCATCAGCCTGTCATGCAATATACTGCAGACCAAATAAACTCAAACCCTCCCGTTCAACAACATCCTGCCTTTGGAGTTGGTCAAGGCCCCCCAGAATTGGAGGCTGATAAGAACCAGAGATACCAGTCAACATTGCAGTTTGCTGCCAATCTTCTACTACAAATACAGCAGCAGCAAACACAAGGAGGACATGGGCCAGGAGTTCAACAATAAGAATTGTTTTCTGTAAGTAACACCCCATAATTGATTCCTTTGAATGAGTGATATAGTTTATATAACATCCCTGCCATTCACTTTACTAAGCTGTATTTTTTAACATATAGAAATTATGACCATATTTATATTCTTCTCCCAAAAAGTTCACTTTCTGGTTACATACCTTGATACACTTGCTTTGCTAGTGTAAATGATCTGCGGGCTCTAAACCTGCGTCATGTGACATGTAAACCATATACTTGGGTAGTATTGAATTCTTAAGTAAAAGAACCTACAAAGACAAATTAAGCACATGTAAACAATTAGGTTTGGTAGGCAGTGTTGGGGTCCAAAGCTTTGCAAGGAGGATCTTAGAACATTTTACTTGGTTTGCATCTTTTCGCCTGTACTTTTCCCCAAATAAATATTTGGATAGTACTGTCCTTGTTAAAATTATTGTCAACCTTACCCGAGTTTCAAATTTCTAAATACTAACTCTATTTAAATCCCTCTGGTATTCATATAAATATAGTTGTATTATAGTTCTGATGGAGTGTAGCAAGTACCCATACACCTGCTTATCTGTGCTGTTAGAAATTCTATTCAATTTCAGCTTACTTGTGATTGGTACATATATGTTAAGCTTCAAGTTTCATCACATGCTCTGTTCTTTTTTTTTTGTTGTACGTCATATTGTCTTTGTTTTTATTATTGCTGTAGTTTACCTTCTGGATTGAATGTGTTTCATAGATAGCTCTATTGCACATGCATGATAATTTGTTTTGCTTCTAAGTTTTGTATCCCACTATTTTTTATCAATAGGCTGTGATCTCTCTCTTTTTCTTTCCTCTTTAGAAGGTAGTTTTTAGGGTTGGAAATCCAATCACCCCCTGAACTTGTTTTACTGTGGGGTTATTTCCACTATGTAAGGATCTCAAATGTGCTTCTAAAGATTATGTGAAGATGACTTGCTCTAATTAAATCTGTATATTTAAGCTACCATTGTTTACTACCTTCCCATCTAACCATAACTAGGGATTGCTTGACTGAACCAGCCAACAAATTTGGTACCACATTCCATTGTGGATCCCCGCTAATTTTTGTGTTTCCATCGTTATTTTTTACACCGATAATTACTTGGGTTTGAAAGGTGTAATAATGTGAGGATTATGACCCTGAGATCGTAATACCCACTGAGATTTTAGCAACTCTGAATATAATCCTAATGAGTTTTCCAACTTGGTTTATAGATTTTTTCAACCGATGCCAGTTATTTTTAAACTACGAGCAGAATCTTTTACGGAAATCTTTAAGTCCCATCCGGATTTTTTAATTTTAATGGACATGTCAACAAAACTCAGCGTGGTTTGTCTCATTATTGCAATCTGTCTCTGGAATGTGCAAAATTACCTCTTACCTTCTAATTTCTAATATTGAATTTACGTTAACAAGACTAGAGCCTATCCTTAGGAAAAGTCAGCCCCTGGATATCATTTGTTTGCATTTCATAATAATGCTTTAAAAATGTTCGGAATTTAATCGGATTTGTTGCAAATATTGAATTGAATGTGCTTTCATGGTTCAATCAGCCCTGATGGCTTTGTTTAATGAGACATGGGAACAAAATAGAGCAAGAACACATGCTAGGTCTAGTTGGAAGTCTTTTACAGCAGAAAATTCAACAAGACGACAATAATGCTGAACTACTGTAAAATGTTGTTGAATTAACATATACATATTTAGTAAAACTACTTTAGATAAGTGATTATGCTTTCCCTGTGAAAATTAACACCCAGTTTAAATAGACTTCATAAAACTTAGAAAATAAGAGTGTATTAAACTGTAATAATAGTAGTAATGAATAAATAAATAAATATATAAATAAGATGGAAATTGCTCCTCATGTTTGTTGTCATTCACTCCTTTCAATTACTTCCATGTTTGTATCCGCGCCTGCCAGGCCCCTAGACACTCGTTTTTTGTAACAGTAATATGACCCCTAGACGCGCGACAACCCACCGCACAACCAAACATATGCTAAGTATCACTAGTTCAGGGACAATTGATGCATAACTGGAACATTCGATTTTAATGTTCCATTGATTGCAAGTATTCGTGCACAATTATTACATATTTTTTTATTCGAGACGTGTCAGACACTAAAACACATATACTTTTTGCAGTTGAGATTCGAACTTTAATTCTTCACGTTGTGGAAGTCCAGTCCCTTCTGCTAGATCCAACTATCGTTAAAATATCATTCTATTAAGAAAGAATTCAGTGCATGAATATTAAAAGCGTGATTTGTTTGGAAAAAAAAAAAATAGTATCCATATTCCATAGTACTGTACTTAAGAAATGAACAAGGTTAACAGAATTTTGTGCTTCTGGGTAATTCATCCTTTATTGCAGCGTTGGAACGTAAAGTTTCTGCATCCAAACTCTCCTTAATCAAGTGGCGCAGTGATAAATACGAAAATTCATTAAAGAATTAACTATTTAAGAACCACCAAAGATTTTCTACTTTGTTCTTGATGTGAACGAGTCATGTGTCGTGCACACTTGAATTTTTCTCAATTATTAGAATGGGTGCATAATATATGTGGGGATCGGAAACTCCCCCAAATATTCACCTTAAAATGATGAATTTCTACCTGCCAGATTACTCGAGAAAAAAGAGAAATATGGGTACGTAATAAACACGCTTGCGTCTAGTGCTGTAGTATTAATCTTTTCATTACCAGTTTTGTATATATACCAAGGGAAATGTTTACATGTGCAAGACACGGTTGGTGTATCATTAAAATTGAAATTATGTATTTAAAACTGTGCTATATTTTTTTTTAAATTGAAAATTTATTTTTCTCAATAAAACTTGCGTGGAATCTTGTCCTACTAGTTTGGCACATGTTAGCATGACTTATATACAAATTTTATGAAAAATACATAGTTTTTTTGAGGGAATGAAAAATACTTAGTTGGTATTTAATTTAAATTTAAACTAAATATGTTTAGTTTAATTTTTAAATTTAAACTAAATATCATTGTTTATCGTCTGCTTTGGGGGATTTAAGCATTCTCAATGGGACGTTTATTACACGGACAGAAATGTCGATGTATAATGGTTCTACGCGTTTCAACATAATTATCTCTAATTCATCTGTACTTTTACTGTTTACTTTGTTTTATTTTCTTTTACTCGATTTTTTTTACATTCTTTTATAGTAAAATGGTTTCTGCGTGACAAGATTAATTTTTTAACTATTATTGACAGGTTTGCGAAAAATCATTCATCATCATATCCTAATGTTATCGTTAATTTTGACTCTCAAATGGACGCGTAGGCAATGTGTGTGGTTAGAGAGACGCATGAAAGCCAGCGACGGAGGTGACGATGATTTGATGAATTCAGCAGGGATTTCTTTAAGTTATTTTTTTAGTAAGATCTGTAGTCTTTTTCTTCTTAACATACGTTTTATCTACAAGCTATAAAATTGTAAGGTTTTTTTGACTCAATTGTAAGGTTGAATTATGATTCATGTTTCTGTTTAATTTAATGTGCATTGTATTTTTTCCATCTCAAACTTGTACCGACGTACTTTGTTTTTTGTTATTAACTTTTAAAATTGGAAAAAATGACAAAGTTTTGTTCAGAATGTATCAATATAATATGATAGCAGCGTATGACAAAATGGGTTTAAGTTTAAAAGGAACGCTAGTACTAGAGTATGAAAATCAAATTGAAAGTAACAGTTTTTGTTTTTTTTTCGTTCAATGAAAATAAAAGGGCAAGTGGTTCCTTTTTACGCTTTGGTTTGGTCATCTCCATTGAGGTGCTTGCTCAGTAGTGTAACATTTGTTTGTTCGTTAGTTAAGTGTTCCTGCTAGTATGGATTTTGGAGCACGTGATGTATGATACTACTACGTTTTAAAATATAGGATCTTCTTATAAAACATGTGTCGCTCTTTCATAAGGCTACTTTCAAGAATTTGTCTATTTTTTGTAAAAAAAAAAAAAAAATTTGTGTGTTTTATTTTGAGTAAAAAAATCCAACATTAATTTCTTTTGTTACGTTGTAACAAAATATGTAAGCAATCAATAAGATGAAGAATATAGCAACAACAAGGAAATCATGAGAGTAAATTTAAAAATAATTTGACAAATGCTATGATATTACAACTTTTTTTGTCCTAGTCAATAATATTTTATGTATGAATACATATTTAAGAGCAAACAAGTGTAAGAGTTGGCTATTTCAAAAAAAAAATGTAAGAGTTGGTGTAACTTAATTTTTGGTCTCAAGTCTATACCAATTTTTTTTTAGCAAGACCAAAACTTCAAAAATTAGGTCTTCATAACACCGGGGTCAAGCTAGAGATTGTTGCGTTCACTTGCTCGAGTGCTTAGGTCGTTTCCAACGCAGCAATAAACGTATGCTAAGCCAAATATTGATTGGATGAAAAGATATACGTTGATAATATTAGCTTATAATCAACGATGGATCCAGAAATGTTAATAAGGGATAAAAGTTATATCATAAAAATTTATATAAAATTATATAAACACATAATTGTACAAAAATTATATAAGTTGTATTCATAATTGTTCTAAAATGTTGATTTTTTAAAAATATTTTTCCATTTAAAAAATATAACCATAATTAATTATTTTTTCAACAACCAACGTCGGTCAAATAGTCTTTTTTCAACAAATATAAGAATAGTTTATAATACGATAATAGTTTTATGGTCTTGCTAACTATATACTCTAAGAGAATTGGTTAAAGATTTCATAAAAGAAAATTTAATCTTAAAAATAAACGTTATTTTTATCGATATAATAATTACAACATCTTTTTATAAAAATTACTTCTTTTAATTTCTTAACTAGTGCTTTAAGAACAGTCATTAGGTTCCTTCATAATTTTGTAATATTGTGCAGTGTTACAAATAGACAATAATACTATACAAGTGAAGTCAAACAACATAAATATAAATATATAATTTTAAGTTAAAAATACAATAAGCAAGTGGAAGCAAGTGAGATCGGAAAACCCCATTACTCCGTGGTGATCCGTACCTGCTTATAATAGTATGTAATTTGACATTTCCTTATTGATTTATACATTAGGGCAAAAATATAGTCGTTTCTAAAAGTATATTGAAGTCATAATTTGCTTAACAAAAGTACATATAAAAGTCCTCGTGAGCTTAACTAAGTTGGTAGGCACAATGCATAATGTATGTAAGGTCTGGGGTTCAAACCCGACCACCAAAAAAAAAAGTACATATGAAATTCTAAAAGAAAGTACATGTGAAATTCAGTCTGACCAATCTCTAAGTGTATGAAAAATTTGTTTCGTTATAATCTCTCCATTTTAACACAAGGACTAATGATAATGATACTCAAATTTGTCCTGGTAACATATGTGGCCACTTCTTTGTAGCTACCACTTATTGTATGTTGCGGGGATTCCATGGAGAGAGTGTTAATTCAATGTAACGAAAGATTTGGGGGGATTTTGGTGGCAGAAAGAATTCAAGTCTTCGTTTAGCAAGCCATGCATAATAGGCTAATTCCTTAGTTGTTTAATGGAGTGTGAGAGTCGTGGTGTAATTATTGTAGTCATTGGGATGAGAAGTTACTTTATATCTTGAGAGATTGTCCATTAGCTTCTTATATATGGATGTACTTCTTAAACGATGATGATCGAGCTAGCTTTTTTCTATGATCTTGAAAATTTGTTCAATTTCAATTTATTTAGTCAGATGGATGGTAGTAATTGTATTGAAGTATGCGCTACAATTTGTTAGTGGTTATGGAGACGGTGTAGTGTAACCAACGAGTCCATGATCCTCTATATGTGTTTGTTAACAACCCTTGTGATTTTGTGGTATGTAGTATGTACAATGACCTTTTGTCATTAGACTAAACATGTTGCTTGTGGTATGATCAAGAACCAAGACCATTAGTAATATTAGGTGGCTAAAACCTCCAACTAGTTGGTTTTGCTTGATCACAGATGTAACATCCAAGCTTGCAGGTCGTGAAGGATTTATCAGGGATGATAATGGTGTTTGGATGCGTGGTTTTGTTAAGAATTTGGGGCTGACTATCACTTTTATGGCAGAAATGTGTGGAGTGTATGAAAGTTTGAGTATGAGTAGGAGTAGATTATCTTGAATTTGATTATACAAGTGGATTCAAAGTTGGTTGTTGATGCTATCAAGGATTAATCTATGTACAATTAAAAAAAAGTGAACCGGTTCTCTCTTCTCTTGAACCGGTTCTCCTTTCTTTTGTAGTATGCATATGTAAGCATCGCAGAGAGGAGCATAGAGCATTTCTAAATAAGGGAGACATTTTGGTATTCATTCATTTTGAAAGCAGAAAGAAGAAAGAGCGATTGAATTTGGAGAAAGAAGATGGATTTGAAATCGGATGGAGATTTAGCAATTCATGTAATTATTGAAAATCTTAAACCCGAAGACATTGCCAGAATTTCATGTGTCAACAACAACAGGTTCAAATCTTAGGGGGGTCACGTATGCATTGACTTGGTCAAAATTGGTCCGGAGTCAAAAGTACAAAATGGGGTAAACTTAAGGCGTTGACTTATTGTTTTTTTATAGGGGGCCAAAATCGCAAGATTGTGATACTTAGAAGCTAAAACTGCAATTAAGCCAAAAAGTATTTGTTGTAGCACCTGGTATGAATCATTATCCATCGTAACAACGACGACAATTTAAAAGATGATTCCGTAAAAAAAAGTTTAAAGATGATAATTAATATAACCAGCTCCTTTTACCTAAGTTTTAGCAACTACAAACACTTTATTGCCGGTGAATACTTCAAAAGTTAAAGGAAAAATATATAAATTAAATTAAGACTAATGAAATCTGAAATAAAAGTATCGTGTTTGATTAGATTTAACATGTTGCACGTTGTTTTATATACAACCAACCCATAATTGGCAAATAGAACTATTAGCATCAAGTTAATTTCCAACAGCAAAATCAAATGCAACAACAAGAATGATTTGATGGTATGTTGTTGCAAGAACATCATAACCTAATTTACAGGTGGATCAGCTGACAATATGGTCTCTTTGAATATGCTCAACATGGAATTTAATGACTTTGATGAGGATATTCATGTTGTGAATGTTAGACAAATTATGAAGCAGATCCACAATGTTAAGGCTCTTGTCGATCCGAGTTGATCATATTATGAATCAAATCCATGAGATTGAGAAGTCAGGGAGCCTATTCTGGATGAGCCCATTGTTGAGACAATTTATTGGTAAATCAAAATTGTTCCTAGGAAGTTTGGTCGCTTTGTGAGCAAAATGAAATATTGGTAAATCAAAATTGTAGGAATAAACAATTTATAAAATATTCTCATAAATTGCTTGTATATGTGGTGTATAAGACAATTGTAATATACAACTGGAATTACAATTTTTTTTTTATTTTTTTAATAAGACAATTTTTTCATTTCATGACTTAAAAAATATGTGGGCTCGAGTCTTAAAGGGTGTAAGTGAAGAACAATATTGATTTTCTTTTAAAAAAATTTAAAATGAACGAATCATAGAGTTATGCAATATACCATACTAGTTAAAAATATAAATATCAAAAATTTATGTATGCGAATTGTTTTTCTAAAAAACAATCTCAAACTTGATCCGAACAGTTTTCACAAAATGACATTCTACCACATAACAATTTAGTTGTGTGCGGTTTTTTTTTTTTTGTTTGTAACAATTTGCAATTTTAATAGGGATCGATTTAGATATAAACACCCTTATTACTAGCAAGGTGCATGTCGTTCGCATAAGTGTTTTTATTCTTGACACATGTGCAAAAAGAATATAAAGAAATTAAAAGAAGATACAAAAGAATCGATAAATAAAAACGAGTTACCAAAAAATATAATAAATGTTATTGATGATTGTCGTCTAAGTTCAAAATGATAATTGATGAACCAAGAAATTGAACTCAAATGTTTGACGAGTTTCATCAAAGACGATTTATTTATGAGAACTTGAGTTCAATTCCTGGGTGGAACAATTCCTGACCATGATTTACTTACCTTCTGACCGAAGTTCGAGTTACAAGATCGCTTTTCCTTAAGAACCGGAGGGTTAACACCGACGGTAACTAGTGAAATTTATAATTTGTACATAAAATAATGAAATGCTATAAAATTGTATGTGATTATTTTAAAAAATATTTAATTGATAGATAATAGATGCATAATAATATAATAGATGTTTTTTTAAGGAATAATATAATAGATGTTAGAAATTTACACTCACTTTATATTTATTACATATATAATATTTATTCTCACGTAACATGTACCCGTAAATTCTCATTTATTACATGAAGAATAATAAAGATATCTTGGTGGTGTGAGGCATGTAGTTGGTGATGCTCTTGATAATCAACATGCACGACTAAAAGAGTCATATTTAATACATGAAAATGAATAGCAATCAATTGTTTATCATATATATAGTATTAAAAAAAATGATTTTTTAATAAAAATTTAAACTAACATATTAATTGCATTTTTATCATTTTAATTTATATTCAACGCTTAAATTTCTAAAATAAAAGAAAAATTCTCATGTTTTTTTTATTAAGTTTAAAATTAAATTATCGATAAGGAGTATTGATTGCAAGAAATAATAGAGGTTTTAAGTCATCAAATATCACCAGTTTAGAGGTTGAATAGGAAGTTTTACATTAGTATTAGTCCATAATTCATTAAAAAAGTCATGAAAGATCCGAAGACGAAAAGAAGTCTTAAAGACATGAAAATCAACCCGAACTAGATACCTTTGTAATCGTACTCTACTTTTTACAAGTTTATCACTGATTAAGCATGGAGCATAGTCACTCGGATGTTCTAGTCAAAAGAAAAAGAGGAAGGCGCAAAGGAACCAAGGAGTCGTCTACTACCTAATTTGCATTGCAGACTATGAGCACCTCCTCCTGAGAATGCGATGAATTCCTTTATGATCACGATTTTCAGGTGTTTTTATATCTCACCTTCTAGCTCTTTTGTTATCCTTGTTGGGGATTCAAACCCTTGTTTAAAAAAAATGAAATTTATTTTAATTAATAAAATAAATGAAGAAATAAATAATTTTACGAGGCGGTTTTTATTACTCATTTTCGGCTCTTTCGAGCTTGAATGATTAATCTTCTCTTGACGAAAAAAAAGAAAAAAAGATTAATCTATTTGGATACTCGGTTTAAAAAAAGTGAACCGGTTATATCTTCTCTTGAACCGGTTCTCTTTTCTTTTTAGTGTGCATACGTAAGCATCGTAGAGAGGAGGGGAGATCATTGTACATCTTGGTATTCATATTGATTGATAGCAGAAAGAAAGAAGAAAGAGCGATTGAATTTGGAGAAAGAAGATGGATTTGGAATCAGTTGGAGATTTAGCGTTTCATGAAATTATGGAAAATCTTAAACCTGAAGACATTGCCAGAATTTCATGTGTCAACAACAGGTTCAAATCTTTCACCTCCGATGACTCTCTTTGGTCCAAAATCTGCTTCCGTGAACTCTCTCTCACTCAACCCATTGATCATCTCGGAAACCCGACCCATTCCTTCAAGGTCACTCTCTTCCTCTTCATTTCTATAGTCATAATCCTTTAGAAGAAATTGAGTTTGAATAGTAGCTGTAACAGTCTTTGGTCAAATTTTACTTAGCTCTCAACCTAACTTTGGATTATTAGAGACCTTTCCCTCATAACTTTGGTGCCAATTTCGGTGGCCAAGTCCATACTGAGCTTTAATTTGCTTTAAATGGGCCCCGCAAGTGGGTGGTGGGGTTTGTCTCTTCTTGGATCGGATACCCCCAGATACATCATTTATTTAATGAACTGAAAAGGGAATTTTTGCATATATTTGACACCATAGGGAGTAGTTAATGAAGCACATACACGGACACCGGACATGACACTGACAATGACACATAGGCACCGATAACAATTTGGGTAAACAACCATTTTGGTTCATGGATGTATCGAAATCACAAATACATCCTCAAGTGTCTATTTAGTTAGTCGTTCTAGTCATTAAATGTGTTTTTTGGACATTCTGGTCCTCAAATGTGTATTTTTAGTCAATTTAGTCGCCAAAATTACAAAGAAAGAGACACTTGAGGATGGATTTGTAATTTTGGTACATGCAGGAACTACAATAACAGTGTCTCACTCATTCAGGGACCAAAATGGCTGTTTTCCCTAATAATTTTAAAAAGTATGAAAGTAATTGACATGTGGTCGGTGTCGTATGGGTGTCAGACATCAGAAACACCCCCACACCTTCAATCTGAAGTGTTGGTGTGGTAGGTAGGTATCATTACAGCTAGAAATTAGACTCACTGTGTTCTGTTGTGCAGGAAGCTTATCAAACTTGGAGAGAAGCTTTTGTTATGTATCCTTGGTCTCTTGTTAAGCGTGTAAAAAGGTGTTGGGACAATATAAAAACCTGGCTCACCAATAACTTTCCAGAAGCTAAGGAAACTCTTTGTGAAGGTGCGTCAGAAGCTGAGATTCAAGAGTTGGAGGATGTCTTAAATGTCAAATTGCCTCTTCCTACAAGGATCCTTTACCGCTTTCATAATGGGCAAGAAATTGAAAAACAAGATCATGATACCGACACATGTGGCACTTCTTTGGGAATAATTGGTGGTTACTCCTTCTATGATCATTTGGTGAATGTTTATTTATTACCTATAAGTCAGGTAATCCAAGAAACTCAGCAAATTTCGCACAACTTAGGATTTTTAAGAAGATCCAAGTATGTTCTTGTGGCTGCTTCGTCCACGTACAGTGAGAAGTTGTTCTTTCTCAACTGTACCAATGGTCAACTATATGTTGGGACCAGAAATCTTCTTACTAATAGAGACTTGATGCCATGTGTCCCTCAGAATCTGATAAGTTTGCATCATGAGATGGACAGCGAAAAGATTCAGGATGCCATGCTACTGTGGTTAGAAGAACATGGTCGCCGTTTACAACGTGGTTTTATCAAACTGCTTGAAGAAGGAAATGCCAAAAGCATCAGTCTTTTTCCAGAAGAATCCCCTCTTTGTTCAACTGCTGTAACCAATGGTGTGCAGGTAGGAGAGTATATATTACCCCTTATGCTTGCTCTGTTAGCTTTGTTCGTTCGGGCATGAAAAAGAATACTTACATGATAATGTTCGATGCAGTTTTCTTAGTACTAATGAGATGCATGGGATATATATTGTCGCATCATATAAAACTTGACATGTTATACTATATGCCTCCCGGACGTTTTACCATTTATATCGTATCAAAGTTTCTGAGATCTGCTGCATTTGAGGAGAGAACAGTTGGTTTTTTTTCTTCTCATTGGTGTTGCATGGGATGTTCCAATTCAATTGTCTATTCTTTTGATCACTGGATACTTTTTTGAGTATTGGTTATTTCTTGTGATTAATTTTCATGTGAAAACTTATAAGTATTTCTTATTTCTTGAGATTCGCGCCTCTGCATTGCTTGTCCCTGAGGGTGTTGATCTTCAAAATGACCGTGAGAAGTACTTATTTTCTTATTCAATCCACATGTCCTTACAACCTCAAGGATGTGTGATCAATGGAATGTCCCACAGTTCTTGCCAGCTTTATTGGAGGCACTGGATCATCCGTGCTAATGATGCTGTAGTATCTGATGTCAATGGAGAAGCTGTTATAGGAATGGTATAAGCTCCTTTTTCCTCCAATATCCTTTCTTTAAATGTATTTATTTTTTTATATTGTACTGTATTTTATAAACTTACATTCTTGCCTAATACATGCTTGACTGTTGGACTACAATATGTTTTTTAATTGCATCTGTTAAAATATATTAAATATCTTAGAATATCTTTGATATTATGTTAGACTATCTTAGTTTATCTCTTTGGATTAGTTTCTAATACCTATAACTTCAACAGTATCGATTGTCTTGAAAAATCTAGGAAGATGTTAGCTATGTATGTCTCCGATGCTTGGGCAATAACTTAATTGCATATATGCTTTTCTCTTGGATTTTACTCATTTTGGGATCTAAGTTTAAATGAAAAGTTTGATCCAAGTGCATTCTAACTGATCAAGGTCTGATTGCTGGATTCTAATATAAAATTTTCGCATGTATTCTGTTGTGTTAAGTTATACAATCAGAAGTTGAAGTTTCTCTTCCAGCAGGGAATCAGTTTTAGAATATCTAGAAAAGTATACAATGGCACTCTATAGTTGCCTTGTTATGAGCTGATCTTGCGACCCTAAGTCTCGTAAAATCTGGAGCTTTGATGTCCGATGCATGCATTGATTGACTGCATTCAGTGCTAGGCTTAGTTGAACTGGTGATTTATAGTTTGCAAGCAGACGAGTCTTCCTCAAGTTCAACCTCGCAAGCATCATAAACGCTGTACTGTTTTGGTGGTTTAGTTTCCATAAAGAGTGTCTATTGTTTGTAGTTTTGGAAGGGCTTTTTAGAACTTTCATTAGAAAACAAAGAAAAATCTCTTCGCCTTTCCGAATGCAAGTATTTATAGTTGAAGGAAGTGGCCAAACTACTTACTTTGATAAATGTCTTTGCAGTACCCACTTTTGCGTCCAGGTGACAAAGAATTTGTTTATCAGAGTTGCTCACCTCTGCCAACATCATCAGGTTCCATTGAAGGTTCCTTTACCTTTGTACCTGGAAGGTATGCTTTTCTTTTATTATTATCGCTGTTGACATTCCCACGTGATTTCATTATCTTTGATTAGTTTGGCAATATAGAAGTCTATGTGTTGGGGTGTGAGGAATTTTCTATGACATACAGTTGAAACCCTCTTTATCTGATATACATGAATTGTTATTTTTTTAAGTCTTACTAAAGAAGTGTCTGTATGTGAGTGTTGAGCCATGGGTGGGGGGTGTTGAAGATTACGGGTTGAACTTGTGGGATGAAATTAAAGTTTGACCATAAGAAAATTCCAGATAGCTGTTGTTTAGCAGAGTTAAGATCCTCTCCATTTATGACCTTCTCCATTTCTTCCATTTTGAGAGATAAAGACACACAATTATAAAAAAAAAGTTAAAGAATAATTAATATCGATGGGATCCACTTAGTGGTAGGACCCACAATCTATTTTTTGTGTGTATCTCTTTCTAAATGACATCTTCCATTTATTTTTATAAATGGAGAGGATTTCAACTCGTTGTTTAGGGACTTCAGAATGGCCAAGTAAGTTGGATAGGGGTGATGAATGGGATATGAGAACATGACAGTGTCCGGTCTTTGAGGTATGTACCTTAATGTTGTATTTTCCGGGTCAAATGAGGTTGTGGTCAATGTTGTTTTGACATCCGTATGGTGTCAACTGTCAAGTCAACTACTATGGTTAGTATTGCTTGTTTACCTTTCTTCAATATATGATAAACAGGATTTCACTACTAGCTATTGGCAGTACTTTAGTATCATTAAATCCAGATTATTTTTTTTCTCCTTTCGTTTATGAGTAGGGTAGTTTGCCGTTGAATGTTATTGATTCAATTTAAACTAATGTTAACTTTTGGGATATGTCAGCTATTCAAACCTTAATCTTTCCAAGGATGGTATGGGGTGTGGATGCCTTGCAAGCATCAAAACTCATGCATTTAGCACTAAGTAAGTTCAAGTGCTATCGTCGATGACTCAATGAACTAATATTTCTTTGTTTTTCTGTGTCTGATTTCAGATTGGTAGACCCAAGAGGAGATCCATTCCTAGTTCAAGTTGCACATTTCCCTCTTCAGCTGCCAGACTATATTTTCTGATTTGCTTCTTGATGGGATTCAGCTATCTGTGATGGTTGCAGCTCTGGGTTATATAGTTCTGGTGCATCACGTTACTTTGTATGAGTTGCTTGGTTGTTGTGAGTTAAGTTTGCAGTGCACTATTCCCCTTTGTATTTATATATATATATTTGCAGGGTAGTAATATTGGGATTCTCGCAATCTTTGTATGAAATGCATCGCATATATACTTAAAGGAATAGTAGTTTTGTCTTTTAAATTATTCGAATCCAATCTACTGTTATTGTAAAACATATGTCATTGAATTCAGTGTACTTGACATAGGCTTTTGTTTTCAGAGAGGATATATTATTCGGATATATTACCACATTATTCTTGATTAACCACGCAAAATAGCCTTCCAACAGGGCTCTCAATAGGTGTTTATTAGTGTGTTTGATATACATAGCTCAAGTACAGCAGAATAATATAAGACAAACAATCCATTATTTTTATCGGTTGTAAACTATAGTCTGTGTAGAACTTTCTTTCAACATCATCATATTTTTCACGAGGTCTTTCAACATCATGCTGAGAGGGATACATGAGAAACTATACCATGGTAAGGATGCACATGCTTCGGGAGGATTAAGGAAAGGAGTTTCAGATTTTAATAAAGGAGTATCTAGTGCTTATCGAAAGTGTATATTTCAATGCTTTTTTCCAATGCTACAATGGATTGATTTCCAAGGAAACAAAGAGAATATGTTGAAGCTAGCTTATGAATAATATGGGTAGCTTCTGTACTTGATGAGAGACAGAGAAATATGCTTTTCAAAATAGCATTTTCACAATATCATTATTTATTTTATTACGTGGAAAATCAAACAATGTTGCAACCATACAATATTTTTGTGGAATTGAACCAAAACTCTGATCCCACTATTGGGAAAACAAAATAGAGAAATCAAGGAACACAATCACCACTCAAAATTTAACCTAGAAAACTTTAAAAGTGGGGAAAAATCACAACCCTTGTCTAATGACAATTAAAAAATAACATTATATGATTTTTTTTTTTATAATATACAGACTTCTCTCAAACACTCCATAATTATGTCACACTCTAAAGAAAATACATGAACTACATTTCATAATAGTATAACAAAAAAAAGAATTTTGTAGTGTATCTAATGAATAACTTATCAAAATATATAGTTTTGACTTCACTCTTCCACCACCATGTCGATATGAGACTTGTTTTAAGATTATCTCATTTCATCCAACCCTGAAAATTCTTGTGTGTTGTCGAACATAACAGCAAAACAACTTATGTTTTTTTTTTTATGGAGAATGCTAGGACACTAATTAAACATTCAAAACAAGCAAGTTTTCATAAAAAAAGTTAGGTAATCATTACTTAGTCAAAAATAACATCTTATATTTTTAAGACAAAATTTTTATTTATAGAATCATTAAGCAATGTCCTGAGGATATTGGGACATTGGTTAGCAAGAGCTTTTTTTATTTAAGGAGTCTTTAATTTATCAGCAAGTCTACTATCCTTGTCAAGGCTCACAACTCAAAGTTTACTATTTCTGTAATTCTATTGGATGGATTATTATATTGTTTGACGTGAATTTCAAACTTAATATAAAAAAGGTTTGGTTTGTTTAGGATATCCAGAAGAGCAGAATGAAGAAGTGTCAATTAGTGGGCAAAGAAACCTAAATGCTTGCACATTCACCTTGATGTCTTCGCCACTTGGTTCTCTTCTCTGTTGCCCATCGAAACCAACAAGGTAATTTCCCCAAAATTTAAAAATACGAAAGACAAATAACATAAAAAATAATTGGTAGAAAAAAGCAAAATAACGAGTGCCTACGGGGCACTTTTAAGCATCCCAAACTTAGTAATTATTTTTTTAAAAAGTTAACTATTACAATTTTCAATGCATTCAATCCACAACTTTTCATTAAAAACTTACTATTTAAAGTGCTTAAAAAGTGTCTCGGAGCACTCGTTAACATTTCCCAAAAGCAAATAGTATAACATAAAACAAATTTAGGTTGTAACAAAAAAAAAAACTTATGCATGTTGCTTGTATTAAACGTATGTTTAGTTCAATGATGATAAATATTAATTTTGAATTGGTTGAATTCGTAAAAATAAATTGAATATGAAGTGACTTATGTTTGAATAGATTTATGTAAAAATGAGTTGAAGATGAATGAAAAAATCATGTGTGGAGTCAAAAATCTTAGCTCCAAGTTAAAATCAAGGATTGAATAAGTTTTGGCTAAAATGCACTTTTCGTCCTTTAAGTTTCAAAATGTTGCGATTTTGGCCCGTATTAAAAAAAATGCGATTTTGGCCTCTTTCGTCCCAAAATTGCTGAGATGACGCCACGTGTCCCAAAAAATGGGTCATAATCGCAACTTTTTGTAAAGATAAGAGGTCAAAAAGCATATTTTCCTATGTTATGGGGTCAAAATAACATATTTTCCTAAACATAGGGGGTCACTTTTGCCATTTTTTTAATAGGGGGCCAAAATCACAACATTTTAAAACTTAGGGGATGAAAAGTGCAGTTTAGCCATAAGTTTTTTATCCCTATAATTATCTTAAGTTTTATTTTTAGTCGCTAATAAGTTTTTTAGTGACTAATATGAGTTTTTGTCAATTCACTGTAAAACAAGAGAAATTGCATTTTGATATCAAAATTTGGTCTCAAAAACACTCTTATTTGATTTTTATGTATACTTTAAACGCTTAAATTGCAAAAGATAAAAAATACGAGAAAATAATATAATGTTCAAATAATTTAACTCATTTTTTTCCCTAAAAAATTCAACTCCTAAAAGAATCTAATTCATATGCAATGGCGGTGTTAATGTTAGTTAATCACGATCGTAACACCGATAAAACATTTTCTCTTAATCAACTCTAAAATCATAATGTGATTGATTGTGATGATCAATGTATAATTTTTATTCACCAACGGTGCAAAGTAATTAAACTCAAATAATATATGAGCGAACATTTTGCACAAAATATATTAAGGAGGAGATACATGATTTCAAAGTGACTTTTTATCTTCAAATTATACCCTTCACTTAGTTTATTTTTATTGCAATTTTATCTTATGTATGATCTTATTTAAATAATTGATTAAATAAATATGATAAATAATACAAACAACTCCCTAATAATAGATATACAGATAATCACAATAAAAAAACGGAAAGACGGACATATAGTGCTTGTCTTGATGCTACTCCCTCCGAATCAAACTAGGTGTTTTTTTAGTTTTACACGGTTATTAAGAAAATAATTAGTATTGTTAATTTTAATGGTATAATATGTTCATTTATTAAAACATCCTTATCGGTTATAATTATGGAATAGTTATATGAGTAAAATGCAATAAATAATACTCCCTCTCTGTTCCTTTTTAAGTGTCGTTTTAGAATTTTAACACAAAAATAGCGAATTGTATTTTTGCACACTTCTTTCCTATTATACCCTCATTTTAATCCACTAATAATTTTCTATTTTTTTCCACGCATTTTATCTATCCAATAAATTTAATATGTAACAAACAATTGTTAGTTACTACTCTCTTTCTCCAACAAATTCCTATTTTTTTGTGCGCTTTATCTTTCTCTCATAACAAACAATTTTCAATTTTCTAAATATTGTGCATATCTCTTGAAATTTTTAACAAGCACTACTCATATTATTTATAGAGTTTTAACTCTTCATGAAACTATTATCATAGGTAACAAAATTTTGTTTAAATTCAAAGATATCAAGAAACAAATTTTGCTTTAAAACAAAACAAACAAAGTTTGTTAAAAAAAACAAACTTTATTTTTCCAAATATATAGCATTAATTAGTTTTATTGAAAAATATAAGAATAACTGACAAAGGGTATAATTGACAAATCATACCCTTAAAATACCAAAACGACAGTTAAATAGGAACGAAAAATTCATCCTAAAAAGACACTTAAAAAGGAACGGAGGGAGTAGCATGTTAGTTAAAAGAGTAATATGTTTTGTATTGATATTATGAAGGGGTAAATAATCAGAGATAAAGAAAAATAGCAAAGAGAATACTTAAAGGGAAATGGTAATACGTGTCCTTAGGGCACATGTTAATATACAAAAAATACAGTAGAAATTATGTATTGAAAATTGTGCCAATTTATTTCTATAAAAGTTGAAAATTAATTATTCTAAATAAATAGTACTTGCTATTTGTAAAATCTTTAACATGAGCCTAAAAACACATCATAGCATAACTCATAGACATTCATAAAAAAAAATACTTAATTCGAGGCAAGGATCTTCTAAAGTGAGAAAATCAAGAGTTGTTATTATAACAAACTCTTGATTTCTTATGATTACCTACAATATATGCGCTCACTTTGTTAATTAAAAGTTGATATTGTTGAATTTACATTTAAGAAACATTTTCTTTATAACACTCTCTCTAACATTTAATCACTTGTTAGCTTAAATTTATACACTTTAGAAATGGATCTCATGATGCGACCGTCGTATGTTTCACCCAATAAAAAAGTGTTCATATCGTTTATCTTATATTTAGAGGAGTCTGAGGTCAGATCGAGAGAGTAGTGTATTTTATTTTTTTTGAGGGAAGAGTAGTGTCCATCCTTTTCTTTTTAAATAAAGAGGTATTCATTGTTGTTATTTTTGTTGTCTTTTGGCTTTTGTTTTTGAATAATAAAGAGGCGTTCCTTGGTGATCCTGAGCAAGCAAAGCAAATCATATGATCCAAAATTTGAATTGCAAAACCCTAATTCCAGATCTCCATTCTCTGTCTGCAACTCATCACACCTGTCTTTTACGTATACAGTACTGGTAAGTCTACATATTTCAATTTTATACGCATCCCTTCTTCGTATACTCACGCTTATGCTCGCACTTTCATTTACCAGAATCATTCATTTATTTCTATTCTTTACTTAATTCATCACCTCTAAGGTTTAATTTCCATTTTCTGAGGTTGTTGCTCAAACAGATCAACTTTAATTTTAATTCTTGTTTAAGGTTGTTTAACATGCATCATCATCGTTATAAAATAGCTTAATTTCATTCAATGCGGTAATTGTAGTAATACCTTGGTTTAAGTATGATGTTAGGGACTGAAAGCAACAACTTTTGAATTTGCAACACTATAATTGCTTGGACTAAAATCATATTTAGGGCTCGTTTGGATTAGCTTATTTTAGAGCTTATATAAAACAACTTATGCAAATAAATAAGTTTTTATGTATTATTTATAAGTTTTTAAGGTAGTTTATGAAAAAACAGTTTATGAAGATACGATTTTCGTTAGTGAGAGCTTAAAAATTAAAATAAAAGCTTATTTATTTACATAAGCTATTTTTTATAAGCTCAAACCAAACGGGGCCTTAAACTTAATACCTTAATTAATTGATTGATTATAACATATGAGCCCACTTGGGTTGGCCTGGTGGTGTAGCTTGGGACTTTGGATTGTGCTCTTCTCAAGGTCTCAGGTTCGATTCTCCCAGTGTCAATTTCAGTGGGCTAGTTTGACTCCTTCAAAAAAACAATTGCTTATAGCATATGTGTTTATCCTATTTTATGTATAAGCTATTTCTATAAGAAAAGATAAAATATAGCCATGTTTTCATAAGTTATGCTGGAGAGCTAATGCTAATAGAAATGTTATAAGCTGTTTTCGTAAGCTCTCCTAAACAGTCTCACAAGTGCTTATTTTAGTAGATAAGCTCAAATAAGCAAATCCAACCAGACCCTAAATCTATTTTCTTGACATCAATTCCTTACATTCACGTCTTTTGCTTTAGGCCTCAACCTAGTTTGGGCCGACCCTTGAGTGGATCATATTGCTTTACCTTTTGATTGTGTTAGCGTTAGCAATTTCATAAGCTTATATTGTGTATTACTACTTGAAAACAGTACATATGATGGCTGCCCCAAAGGATCAAAACAAATCTGAATGGATAGATAGAATAAGATCTGAAGGAGCCATTCCATTTCTAGATCCAGGTAAGTGTTCAAATGGCTGGGGTTCACCACCCGGAGATGCATTCATGGTTAGAGGTCCTGAGTATTTTACCACAAAGGTTAAGATTCCGGGAAGTGATTATCTTCTCAAGCCTCTTGGATTTGATTGGATAACAAGTTCAATGAAAATTGGTGAGATATTGAAGCATCCGAATAGCAGAGTTAGGAAGGTGATTGAGAATGAGTTTCCTGATGGTGATAGGCCTTTTGTGTGGGCATTTAATCTTCAACTTCCAACCAAAGATAACTATAGTGCGGTGGCATATTTTACAACAAAAGAGCCTATTGCTGAGGGGTCACTAATGGACAGATTCTTGAAAGGCGATGATGCTTTTCGAAACTCAAGACTTAAGATGATTGCCAATATTGTTAATGGTCCTTGGATTGTGAGAAAGGCAGTCGGGGAGCAAGCAATATGCATAATTGGACGTGCACTTTCATGTAAATACTGTGTGACAGAAAATTTCATGGAAGTAGATATTGATATTGGATCTTCCATGGTTGCATCTGCAATAGTTCATTTAGCATTTGGTTATGTGACAACTTTGACGGTTGACATGGCTTTTCTTATTGAGGGACAAACTGAATCAGAGCTTCCAGAAAAACTCTTGGGTGCATTCAGATTTTCTAACGTTGATCCTGCTTCTGCTAGACCAATCGAGCCGTCATCTGTTTCCAGCACTGTTAGTTTACAAAAATCTTTTCCAACAAGATTGTGGAATTCAATTGGGCAAATTCTTCATTCGGGTTCTCAAGAAGATGGCTCTACTTCTAGCTCACAAAATTCTAAATAAAATTGTATAGATATTTTGGGTCAAGTCCAAACGTACATATGCAGTTTTTCCATCTCAAATTCAAGCAAGAGCTATATTGCCAAATTCAAGTTTGAATCCATTTCAACTATGTCTGATGTGAAGGTAAGAATTTAGTTTGGAAATGTTCCTTGCTGAAAACCAACCAAGATCTATATTCAGCTTTTGGTGTGCAAACATAAATTGAAGGGTTTCTGATGGCAATCCAAACACACACAAGAGAGCAAACCTATTCGATATTTGTTTCACTCAATAGCTTGCTTGTATTTTAGTAAATTTATTATGATATTTAGCTGTAGGCTTGTAAACACACAATTACTGGAATTCTGTTTTTTTTTTATATGATGGCATTCTTTCTTACTTCTTTATCTTGATTACACCATTTTGCCTTTCCTTCCCCCGACTTCAAATTAAATCGCTTCAAAAGAGCTTGAGCAATTAGCAAATGTGTATTACGCCTCAAATGTATATTCAGAGTTACTTGTCCTCTGACTATATGTTTTAATCTCTTTGTACTTTCTTTGATTTGTTGTCTACCGATTTACTTGAGAAACTGAGGAAAGTGGTTATTCTTTCAAACAATATTTAATGGTTGAGTTCAGAGCATCTGTTGCTAGCCATAATCTTATCTAATGATGTATTCTAATATGGCTCCAGAAAATTAAACTGGACTCAAAAATGTTTTTTGTATAGCTGGTCATTGACATTGTTTGTATATCTCTAATAATTTTAAGGTCATGAAAAATGAAATAAACACAATTTTAATATGCTAGGAACATACATACTTTTAACATGAAAATGTTGATGCCATGACAATGGTTTGAGTTTATCAGAATCATGGGCAACCCTGCGAAGCCTTTTTCTTTTTTTTTGTTGTTGTTGAAACTATTACATTTTTAGGGAGTTGGAGATGGAAAAGGGGAATAGATAGTCGGTTCTTTTTGTCAATTAATGATATATGACATTTGCCCCCCCCTACATTCCTCTCTTAAAATAATAGATTAGGGGACATATTCTATAAAAGGTCATCAACTTTCGCAAGAATTTATGATAAATTTAACAAAGAAACTCTGTATTCAAACACAAGCAATAACAAGCGTATAAACAAGATTCAACCATTTGTGCAAGCTCATTGACACTGTGTATCCTCTGCTTCACACAACTCATTATTAAGCATCTTTTTTAGAAAATGAAAAAAAGTAAAAAAGTTAACTCATTTCGTAAATTAAGTTAGCTTTTAAATCTCGATTTTATTTCAAATTCTTCACAAGTCTCTCATTTACCTACTGCACAAATACATAAATATAAAAACAAATTTTCAAAGCAGAAAACTTGTTTAATTGAGAAACTTTCACGAGCTTAAATTTAACAACACAAGGGCTTTGACAACTTGATCAAATTACCAAGACAGCTCACTTTAACCATTGAAAATATATTAAATGAAGCAGCCATAGGCCTAAATGCGCATGCTCACAAGGTTGTGAAACTCCAAAAGTCTAGGTAAACTCGTAGAGTCTACACAAACTTAACTCGTAAACTTGTAAGAGTCATGAGTTTACCTAATACTACCATTAAAACATAATAATTTAAAATTTCATCTCCTTAATAAAGCATAAAAGATTTTAAACAAATTCATAAAAAAAAAAGATAAATACTTATTTAGAATATATTTCAACTTGAACATTTCAAAATCGGTATCTATTACAACACATAAATAACTAAATCAAATATCAAAAATATTAATTAGTATTTCACATTTTAGGCCAAATCAATTTAAAATTGTAAACTTTAAACTCGCTTGTAAAATCGAGAGTTTACTGAATATCTTCAGAGTTTGCTTTAGCTCGTAAGGGTTTAATTACATGCCGGTTAACTAATTTTGTGACCTAGAGATGTAAACTCACAAATTTTATAGGTAACTCAGAGTTTAACAACCTTGAACACGATAGTAAAATTTTGAAAGTAAACTTTCATTTTAAAAAAATCACTGTCCCTATTCAAGACTGGTTGTCACTTAAGCGTAGATTATCAAATTTGTCCGTTCAACATTTAGGAGATGTCGGGTTGACCAATATGTTGCCCCCAAACATCAGTTTCTTTTATCAAATTATCAGTATCAATTTGGTCTCAAACCACCAGTTTTGTTTGTCAATGGTATGTTTCTAGACATCAATCTGGTCTTAAATTAAGGTTTATTTTACATTATGAAAAACCAAATTAATGTATAGAATCATTGGAAGACCGACTTATTATTCCAGCTATGTTTGAAGTTCCAGTTTGAGTATTTACACAATGAATAAGCATCACTTGATTCCTTAAAAAACATCATTTGATGACAGCAAAAACAACATCAACAATAAACTTTGAAAGAAAACAGAAATGCAATATCAGGTTTATCAGCATTTTGTAGAAGACTAGTAAGTTTCCCAAAGTACTACTGGTTGAATAGTTACAAGCAGTAGAAATCATGGTAAAACCAAACCAGATTATTCAGTGATCAAATGCAATAACAAGTTTATCAGCACCGGTCTAGTAAGTTCCGTAAAATACAACTGGTTGTTTACAAGCTGCAGAAATCATGGAAAAGCCAAACCAGATCACTCAGTGATCACACTCAGTAACTTGATAGACTAATCCAGACTGTTGAACTGAATCAACTTCAATTTCATCAGTTTAGTGATTAGTTACTAATTTCCATTTATACAGCAACCAACTAGGAAATCGTAATAACATATCTTAAACATAATCTTATCATCCATGAACACAGTAAAATCTGATTCTACCACACATATTGAAAAAGGAACAAAAAGTAGGACATTTGCAATGAGCAGTGTCACTTCGTCAAATTGGCATATATCATCTGAAACATTCATTACCATATAGCTAAAGATGCAAATTCTAAACACAAATATTAACGAACCTATGAACAAATTCTATATAGGAAAAATTGGAGTCATATTGCTATCAATATTGGTTTGTGTCGATCAAGGTTACATAACAATGATATATCAATTCAACATTAGACAATGTCAACATTTCCATCTGGCAATGCACTCATCTGCAGGGTTCTGCCATTGCCAGATCCCAAAAATCGCACAGACGGTAATGAAGGATCAGTAACAGATTCAATCTCAATGAAGCTTATGTCAAGTGCACCAGATTTCTTCAAACTCAAAACAAAGACAAGGACAATCCAACCCAATAAGCTAAGTGCCCAGTAATTAGTCATCCCATGAATCAAACCCCAAGCTATAGCATATCCAACAACAATCCCAGATAAATGGCCAATAAAACTCGCCTGAGGAACAATAATCGAAGTGAAAATAAGCGATTCAAACGGAGCAAAACTAATAGGAAGCGAAAGAAATCCAAAGAGCTCCAACTTGGAAGAAGGTTGCTTCACAGAAAGAATCGTCATCCACCCGAAAACAACACATGAATAACCAACAGCCGTCACTCGACGAAAATACTCAACCTTGAATCTCTGAATCAACAAGTGATACATTGCCAGAACCAAAACCCCCGATACAACCACCAACACAAGTGTATACTGCAAATAATACTCGACACCAAGGCCAACATGATCCAATTGCTCTACAGCCCCAAGACTCCAAAGTGCACTCATGTTAAAAACAAGATGAATTATACTTATATGAGAAAATGCAGAAGTGATTATTCTCCAATATTGTCCTTCCATTGCAGTCTCATAACTCAAACCAACATGTGAATAACCAATATTTTTCTTCTGTATATAAAACCAAATTGCACTACAAATTGCTATAATAACACTTGTTGCTGGTTTTTCCAAGATCTCATAAATCAAAGGCTTACCCATTTCCCCAAAATCACTTCTAATTCCTAATTTCCAAAAATCACTTCTAATTTCTATACTTGTGCAGCAATTCCAAAAATCAAAACTTTAGCAAAAAGGGTGATTAAATTTTCAATCAAACAAGACAATAGGAATCTATACAATCCAATACTCTCAATTTCAAATTCAAGGGTTTTTCTGGAAACTCATAAATTATTGAGACCCATCAAACGAAAATTTGTGCAGCATTGACCAACCATAGAAACAAAAAGTTGTTTGCGAAAAGAAAATGGATTGCGCGAAAAAAATACCAGAAAGGTTGAATCTTTGTCTTCAGAGAACGAAGAGGGAGTTGATGAAGAAGAGTGAAAAAGCTGAATTGGATAAGGGGAAAATGGGGTTTTTGTTGTGTGAAACGGATTGAGAAGAGAAGATGACTCTTACCGTGATTGATTCAGCTACTAGACAGTTCTTTATTGTTTGTTCTTTGATGGCCTACACTTTGTGAAGCAACATGTGTATACTTAATTACCAATCATAATCAATTTTTCATCTATGTCTTCATCATAATTTATTATTTAACAAAGTAAATTCTAAAGGGACCGTCACAACATAGACATGATCAAAGAAATAGTGTTTGATCACACACATAAAAAATTATTTTTTAATAATAAAGAGGAAATTAATAAAAATGATGATTGAATATTTTAAGGAGAATTTTTATGTATGTGTGTCCAAATATTTTTGTATTAGCTTATAACGTTTTTTGAGATGCTATTTTAAGTAGCGTTTGAGCTTATAACTTATAGGTTGTCATCTCATGGTATATATTTTTATATTTTCTTGTTAATTTTTCTTTACCTTGCTCTTAATTCATGTATAATATATAATTTTACTTAAAATGTACAATAAATAAGGAAGCAAGTTTAGTTAAATAAAATTCATAAAAAAATAAGTTGTTAAATAAAAAAATTCAATTTAATTCATAAAGCATATTTGTCATTTTGGAGATGAAAATAATTTGAAATAAATTTATATATTAAAAAAACATTAATTAAAAAAATTATGTGTATAATTTATAAAAATAAAATAAACAAACATGTTTGCTTAGGTCTTTTTACATTTATGACCCACTTCAACAACTATTTTACCAAACACTTTAATTTTAATAGACGAACTTTTCAACTATAAGATATCAGTTATCAGTCATCAACTATAAATTAATTTATCAGCTACCACCTAAATTATAACTTATTTTTACCAAACATACCTTAAAAGACAATTTAAAGAAACTAAAATTTGTAACAAACGAGTCTACTAAAATACGAAAATTATCATTCAAACATCCATGTTCCATCATCTAAAAATCTATAATATGTCAACATCACAACACTCATGAGTTCACTAGTAAACAAACCACTAGAAGCATGAAGCTAAACTCATGAAAACAAAGTGATTGAATTAAATGATTTTTTCTCTATTCTATGAGGAGAAAATTGAAAAACAATTATGATTTGTAAATGAAATAAATAGTAAATAAGTTTTACTTTAACTCGACGGACATCAATGCCTTCAAAAATCTCAATTTTTTTTTTTTTAAATGGAAACCATGAAACGTCTATCCCCTTTTCTTATTCGATTATGATCCTGTAATTTCCACGAACCCTGAACCAATTCGATATTGAAAATTTTAGAAGTTATGAGACAAATTTAAAATAAAAAAAAGTTTTGGGACCAAATATTTAATTAAACCTAAAAAAGTCGCTCTCCATGTTAATTCTTCTTTTAATTTTCATTACAAGTTTATTGGTGCAGTGAACGAAATTACTACGTCACGTTGTTGACAAAGAATTTAACTAAAAAATGATTTTCAGTTGGCTAAGACTCGATCCGTAAATAATATCGAAAAATGTTAAAAGTATTGAAAATAAAATAGAGTTATGAAAATTTAAGATTTAAAAGAAAAAAAAGTACTTTATTTCAAAAAATTAATACTTTATTACCTATAAAATTAGGCCAAAATTTTTTCTCTTAAAATGACTTATATTGAGGAATAAGGGATCATAATAACCTAGCTGTAATATAACGGTTAATATATTCCCAAAAACCATTCGATATGTTCTATACAGTACCTTTTTTTTTTTTTTTTTTTAAGGGGGGTATAA
>Ga0228711_1000092_pt1 | contig 71122 bp, 49 predicted proteins | sample MedpolnodulmetaG_2_FD_177996 | JGI IMG/M metagenome (GOLD analysis project Ga0228711, IMG submission 177996) | Root nodule microbial communities from Medicago polymorpha collected in Santa Monica, California, United States - brown nodules | ecosystem: Host-associated > Plants > Roots > Nodule...
TTAACTAAATTCACCATGATTTTCTTAAATCCATAATTCTCTCAAAGTTTGTTATCTCCAAAAAAGTTGTATTTTTAGTTAAGAACCATACGAAAAGCACCTAAGGAATTGTACCTAAGTTTTGTCCTTACTATTATACTGTACATTAATTACCTGTTCTAGGTAGAGTGAAAATACGGCACTATCTCTGGCAATACTTTGCAAGTTAAAGGAACCCAATGACACCATACTTTCACATATGCATTCAGAAAATTCATATTCACTCTCACCCATAGAGCCAGGATCTGAACCAGATTTGTGCAAAAACTCTCTAGATATATTCATCAATATTTGAAAGATCTCCCTCATAATTTGGTCAATTTCAGAAGCAGATGCATCAACAGATCTCTTCCTACAATCACAATTCAGAGATATTTTTCATCAACAAAAATGAAAAATAATGTCATCAGAATATATCGATCATTAGAGCCTTGTAATGCAAACCTTGATGAAACAAGTTTGAAAAACTCAGAAGCATGAAGACAAAATTCTGGAGCAGATAGTAGAAAACCACAACTTTTGGGAGTCCACAAAAAAAACAAGGTGGGAGGGAACTGTAAACCAGTGTGATTATATAACAAGAATATTGTACTGAGCTAAATAAGAAACAACGTAAGATACATACAGATTAATGACACCAGACTTCGCAAGATCAGTCAATGATGCCCACTCAGCATATGCAATTGCTGCATTTAAAGTAGCTGTTACTACCGGCTTCACTTAGTGCAGATGTACAGTGTCTTTCTAGTAACTGCACCATGCATCACAACATTTACAATGGTGCTTAACAAAGAACTTGTATGAGGTTTGGGGCTAAGACATACAGTGTATAATAGTGGCAACATTTCTGGCAATGATTGAGTTAGCTGGCGTAAAAGTAGTCTTCGGCGCTCATCTGAAACATCAATATCACAAGGACACATAACATTTCACATACAGAGAGTTCACTCAAGACTAAATACACATTCAATATTTACAAGTGCAAACAGTCATATTCTGCTAATCTGTGTTATGATTGCTTGTAGGCTTCAACTTTTATGTTTTGTATTTTACTAGTACAACTAAGTTTGTCAAATCAAAGGTTTTATTTAGGATCAGGAATGGAAGTAAAAATTGTATCATAACATGGATTGTAAAATCCTACAAAATTCAAAAAACGTAAATTAAATTCACTAAGAATTTAATTAAATTCAAAACATAAAATGCCTTATATGAAAAACTATTTTCATTAACTTCACTCATTCGTTTTATCACTTCATCTCACCTAGCCTTATTCAAATGAGTTTAACTCTTCTCACTAGCTGAAAAGGAAAACTTAAAAGGATTCAAATCCCTGGCCCATAAAACCCTAATCTCAGTTCTAATCTAAAGTAGAAAAAAACAAGGCAAAGAGAAACACAATAAGTGGCCACATGTGGATCTCAGCGGTGGAGATCTAAAGTTCATATGTCCAGCGACAAGAGGGGAGCTTGCAAGCGGCAGCAACACTTATGTGCAAAAACTTAAGAGACTACAAACCATCTAAGTCCTCGTTGTGAACTGTAATGTCCTCAGAAAGCCACCGCAGCATCATCGAAACCAACTCAGCCTGTATGTAATTTTGAATCATAAAAAATAGTGTATAGAAATAGAATAAACCAAGCACGAAAATGACACAAGAACAGAAACTTGAAATTTACTTGTATTGGACCCTCGCTGGATAGAGTAAGCAAAGATGGAAGCATTTCTTCATGTCATAATAGAATAAGCTCGTCTCTTCTAACTATCTGTGAAAGTAACACACACCAAATGTAGTTTATACCAAGCGAAATTGCAAATGCGACAGAATAAGAAGCAATGTAAATTAACCTCGGCAACAAGGGCAGCTGTCTGACTTTTAAGAGTCCAGTCTTCACAAGGATCTGCAATCTCATACATTAAATCAAAGGAGAGTTTTGCAAAGTTCTTGTGCTCTTTCGGGCTTAACTCCTCCCACCTTAACCGCACCAAATGCTGTAAACAAAGATATATTCATATGTATGATCGAATAAGCAAGATAAATCTCCTACAAAAGGATGTAGTAACAACATATGAACTTGAACCTGCAGCATCTTAAAAGCATGCAACCGGATTTCAGATGACCAATTATTTTTCACCAGAAGGAACAATGTGGTCGGTAATGTCTGTATATCACCACTTCCTTTCATCTGAAGAAAATTTAAATAGATTGATTATTAAGTCTTAAGCAGACATTCATTCCAATGTACTAGTAAGCAGTAGCAATAAAATTGATATAATATAACATCAAATACTATAGAAATTGTTAAATGGGGTTGAATTTCATCCCAAAAGTTAGCTCAAAGGAAGATAATAATACCAGCAACCAAGCCTTTTCCCACTAAGTGGAGTCGGCTACATGAATCAAATTACGCCATAAGGAAGAAGAAGAGTTAGAGAAATTACGTACGGAATGAAGAAAAGAAAGAGCGGTTTGACGAGCGTGGGGAGTAGAAGAGCAGTTGAGAGCGGTGGATATGGCTTCAGCGACGACATTGTTGACATTCACACTATCCTCCTTCATTTTTTTGAAACACGTAACTGTTAATTCATCACCCTGCATGTGTTGAGAGAGAGAAGGGATTCTTTCGCCTTTTGTCAACACAAATTCTCGTTGGTTGGGTGGGGTTTTGAAAGAGTTTACACTTTCTTTCACAACTCCACACACTTGTTTTTGTAATTGTTTTTAGTGTATGTTTGGTTATGCGGTTGTAAGAATTGAATTTGATTAAAAGTAAGTTGGATGTGCAGTGGTTTATGTTTGGATATATTTATATAAAAGTGATTTCAACCATGAGTTAAGTAAAATCTAACCAATAATTGTTTCACTAAGAAAATTTGGGTTTTCTCAGACAATTCGTTGGCTAAACTAGACCTCAATAACCATTTAAACTAAATTATTTGATTATGTAGTGGTAATCTTTTTCTTTTTTCTTACTAGAAGCCTTTTCCATTTTGTTGTTTTAAATAAAATAATAAAACATTAATTATATCTGCAAGTCCAAGTTCAATTGATAAAAATGTCAAAATTGTAGACATGGCAATGGGGCGGGGCGGGGCGGGTTTAAGCATCCCCATCTCCAAACTATTTCGGAGGTAAAAATTGAACACCGACCCCGCCCCCATCGGGGACGGGTCTCCCGACCCCGCCCGCAAAAAATCTATTTTTTTATAAAATATTTAAAAAATGCATATTTTTTTCATTTTTTTATAGCAACAAACAACAATAATTATATTGATAATTAAAAATCTAATAAACTTTTTTCGAAAGAGCAAAATAATTATAATAAATATGTTTCTAAATAGTAATAATATATTAAGTAGGTTGGTGCTTATTGAAATAAAATTATAAAATTTAATAAAGTAAATTTTAAAATGCGGGTGCGGGGCGGGTATAAGCATCCCCCGGCCCCGCCCCCGTACTAAAAACCTAAATTTTCCCCACACCCGCACCCGCACCCAATTAAATAAGCTTTTCCCCGTTAAATTCGGGGCGGGAGCGGCCGGGTCTAGACGGGGGCGGGGCTTGTTGCCATGTCTACAAAATTGTTAGGTCGGACGTCATGACCGGGTTCAAATCTTAGCCCATCAACTTATGTGTGTGAGTTTAAATGGTTATTTTTCTCATTTCATTCCAATACATCGTGTATTGGTTAGGTTTTGCGGCCATGAGCTCTTGCTCACAAGTTTGATTCTTCTTGTGGCAGCTTTTAGTTTTTTTTAATAACCTGATCCATGCATTGATATGTTTGATTCGTCAAAATCCACAGTTCATCATATTTTTTCAACTTCGATCGATCGGTTTGATTCTTACAATACTTTTTGTAAGTGCATATGTTCTTCATTGTTATACCATTGTCATACCATTGTCGCTCACATCCTCCTTTTTTTCCTTTTTGGCTGAATTAGACCATCCCTAATAGGGGAAGTTTATCTATGTAACCATGGTTAGGGATGGAAACGGGTTGTCCCACCTCCGCTTTTAATTAGTCGAAAATAAGGTGAAGCAGGTTGAGCCAACTTTGATGGTCGGGTTCAAATTGCCACCCATGCCCCTTAGCGAGTTGGTAAGTTGACGAGTCGGCCTGTTAAACATACATTTTATTTTTTTTCATTCACATGAATCGTTAAAGTTCATAATTTTCTTTTGTTATTGACAAAATGATAAAATATTTTGAATTATTCACATGATTTATTGTTGTTATTAAAAACATTCTCTCAAAAAATACTTAAGTGTAGCAAATATAGTTTTAAAACAATTACACATGAGTATGTAACATTGTTTGGAAAAGACTATCAAGTAAACTCTAACAAAATATTCACATGATTATGAGTTGTAATTCTCATAATTTCTCAATAAAAACAATAAATTTCTTTTAAAACTAACTTGTGGGTCGGTCCACCCCATCCTATTTTTCATAGGGTTAAATGGGGCATACCAACTTAAGAGACAGAATTTAAAACATCGGCTCATCCCACCTAAATAGCGAGTTAAACGGCTCAGTTTGATAGGCTTGGTCAGTTTTGCAACCCCTAGCCATGGTACCTAATGAGTACATCCATTTGGGGAAAAACAAAAATGGTGCTTAATAAAATGAGTAACTTTGTTAAGCTCTCTCTTTCTCCCTCTCCCTTCATGGGTTCACATATTTTCATATTAAAATATTGAAACATATGACCTATTTTCATATTAAAATAGTAGATCTTATTTAAAATATTTGTTTGAGGTGTTAGATTTGAGTGATTAAATATTTATTAAGTATTACTATTAAGAAATTATAAATGAATGATGTGTCCACATATAACCTATTAAACACCAAGATATTGAATTTTATATCACCCGCAAGCCTTCTAATTATTAAATGAACAGTTAAGTCCATTAAACTTGTAATACATGGTATCTTTAACCTTTTGATTGTTTGTCCCCATTCTTTTAGGTATCTTTTCTTTTTATTATAATATATCTTTGAGATTTGCTTCTCAGGCAAGCTTCTTTGTTTTAAAAGAAGAAAAAAAATCGTATCTTTAACCACTTCCTCTTATGGTGGGTAGGTTTGTTATTTTTCTCATGATGGAAAAAACTCAAATCTACTATTGATATTGATTATTAAAAAATTTGATGGTTTGGATTCAAGATTGGTTACCTTTTTTTTTTATCAAATACCTTGTCAATCTATACTTATTTATGAATATCCCCATGTATTAGTGTATAATTTTATAGTTATATTATAGATAATTTTTTTGATGAAATATCAAAGATAGAGTTAGAATTATACACCATCAACATTGTGTTGTAATTAAAGGTCACGGTCATGAAAATGCTAGAACGTCCCCGAAAAGATTATGTAGTAGTTTTTGTAAGGCAACATTGTGTTTTTTCCACAACGTTCCATTGTATTGGTATTTTAATAATTATTTTTTATTAAAAATAAAAAATGTATATCTTGTTCATCTTCTTCACCAATGTTGATATTCGGTCAGGAGATGCAAATGATAATTGTTCATTGAGGAATAGAAGAGGATGGAACAAGAAAAGATGAACTTGGGTCAGGAGAACAAAATCATTTGCAGCTTATTCAATATCACTAAAAACGTAATAGATGTATCTGCAAACAAACTTACTACATCCTAGTTAATAATAAACAACGACAAAATGCATGTAAATAATATGATAAAATTAAAGTGACTGAATTACTCATGTCTCCGGATCTACAACACTGACGCTCATGTCATTGATTGAATATTTGATCTTTCAATATGAATCAAATGAACACACCAACAAGATGGAAAATCAAACAACGGCGCACAACACAACGAACAACACAACGACGCACTCAAACGGTGTTGATCAAACTTCACTAACCTTCCAACCAAATCCGAATTACTAGAGAGAATAATGTGACTGTTAGAGAGACAAAGAGTATTGAAACAGAAGTGTTGCTAGCACTACTTTTATTATTTTGGTTGCAAAACAAAGACAAAAAGAAAAATATAAAGAAAACTAGGAAAGACTACTCTATAGCATAAAATGTTCCATTTGCACCCATTTCATGAGATGTAAGAGATCTTCTGGAGGGGAGGCATGGTAAGACATATTTGTATTCAATGATGCTCTAAACTTGACCATAAAGTTCACATAATGATTTTCCTCTATTAGAGTATGACAAACAATGGCATTACTTTGCTCAATCGAGTCATTCACGTCTTGAATTAAAACTACATAGACATGAAGCCGCGTGGTTGGCCCCTTGATGAGGTCGATACTGAGTAAAGAGTCAGAGTAGCAAACCAGCTTTTCAATGTCTAAGCCTTTGAACAATACGAGACCCTAGTTAATAACATATAACTTAGCCTGCATAATGTTTGATACTTAGATGATCAATACATGTAACCTTAAAAACCTGATAAATAAAAGTTTGCACTATTTCTTATGACTCCTCCATAACTAGCTCTAACAGAAGAGTCAAGAGTCAAGACAACTACCATCAACATTAATGTTAGCACTTGGCACAAAGAATAGTTACCATTGTTCCAACTAATGAATCTATCAACTTGTACAACATTAGAAATATCAATGAAGCAAACTTTAACATTATCTAACGTACTGTGAATGTTGTAGAAGAGAGGATTAAGAGACCAATTCTCATTGTTGAAACACATTTGATTTCGATGACGTCATGCCCACCAAACACATGCGGCACCATTTGAATTATTCACACTTTTTTTTCCCACCAAACTTGTGTGGGATAGTTTTTTCTTTTCTTTTTAAAATTTGTGTAGGATAGGTTGATTTGCAGTGAATCTTATCTTATCTTATTATAATCATACCGCAATAGCTCGAGCGGCTTAGGAAAAAACTTTGCCACTTCAATCACTAGGTTACGCAAAGCTATCAAGACCAGCATAAAATGAAGTTTTGCAATGCTCACGAACAAAAGAAACTTTGCCCAATTGCCCCTATTAACAGAAAATAACGACCGACCAAATAGTATTATAATAATTCGTAACGTAACAGTCATAATCATTTGTCTACGTTATTATACATATATAATCTTTGAAGGGGACAAACTTCCTAAAGGAAAATCTACGTCCACTTTCTATAGAAAGAGACATGATACCTTCCAAGGGAAGTTTGCAAACAACGTAAAGTTTGCAAACATGTGACCATAATTATCTTCGGTGTATGAAAATTATACTCTCAATTTAGTTATGTAATTTTTTTTCAAGCGTTCAAACTTCGATTCATACATAATATTGTCCTTGTAGTTATCAACTAAGTTGTGCTTGCGGCCTACATAACCAATTTAATTATAATAGTTTTCTAAAACTGTAACACTTTCATTTATTTATTTACAATTTTCCCCAGCTTCCAGAAAAATAAAAGTAAATTCAGTCTGTGAGTGACACTTTAATATATGCCTTAAAGTCATACTAAATATGAGATAACTAGATTTTTTTTTTGAAGGAATGAGATAACTAGAATAATATTCATTAATGTATGTTACATAAAGTTTAGTATTGTAAATAAGTAACTTTTTTTTTTATAAAATTAATTAAACTTGCATGACACTTTTTCTTTTCTCAACCAACTTTGATTAGACAAAAAAAGGGAAGACTTGTTTTGGTTGCACACAAAAAACACAAAGCTCAGTTCCAAATAAAAAAAAAAACTCTTCAACAATCCGGCCACAACACATTAATTAATTTTGTCATGAATTACGCCTACTCTTGGATTTACACAATGACACACAATTCACTTAGGTATTTGCTTCTATTTTGCTATCATTAGTTGCACTGTGTTTTGAGATTTTAGTTTGATTTGGAATTTAAAGTTGTAATTAGTGGTACAATTGGTTTTGAAATTTGATGGTACCATAATATATTAGATGTTGAAGTTGTAATTGTTGGTGCAACTGTGTTTTGGATTTGATGGTACCAAAACTAGACGGCCTGCTTGCAGAGGTTGAACATTTTATGGAGTGAGAAATTGTTGTGTTTGTGGTCGGATTGATGGAGTTTTATTTGTCCAAGGAAAACGTGAGATATGGAGAGCGAAATTTCTATTTTGATGGTGTTGAAGGATACTGCCCCAATTTATATTTGTAAGAGACTAAAAAAGGATTTCTTTTTTCTCATGAACTATAGGAGTTGCATGTTCTTTTTTATGGATGAAAATAGATCTTCACTATTGAAGGAGCAAAATTAGTCTTCACTCTCAAAGGAAAACAATAGGGTGAAAAAGGTGATTTAAGGTTGTCTTAGTAAAACAATATGGAGAAAGAAAAACTTATTCAATTCAACCCTATCATTATTCAATATTTTTTAATCCATAAAAAAAATTCAACATTATTTATAGATCTTGAAGATCCCTTGCATGATATGATGCCCAATTAATAAATATCAACTATACTAATATTAATATTAGTCATTATAAAACATGAACTACTAAAATATAAAAATATATCATTATTTCAGTACAGCAAAAAGTTTCACATTGCTTGAAAATTGAGACTAAAGATATTTTATAAACATTCTTATAAACATTCACACTCTTCAACCAAGTGAATCTCATTTTAATCAAGGACAAAATCATGATAACTTATACAAAAGATCTAAAACAGATTATACATAAAAAAAAATATAAAAAAAAAAGAAGTAGTGTAGCATGCTTAAGGTCGAAACATTGGTGCTAGATTGGACCTAAAATCTCATATTTTCTTTATATAGTATAGATTAATTAAAGTTTAAAAGTTCAAATCCTAGATTGAGTGTCATGACAACGTCAAGATATTTCCGTTCGTCCTTCACAATTTATAGTAGTTTATAAGGTCTAATTCAAGATCATATGGTTAAACTTTTATTTTGAGATATGATATATTTCTAATTTTTGTCGGTTAATTATAAGGAGATTAAAGTGTCCCTACTGCCCATCACACCCTCAACAAGACTAGTTCACCTCCCTTCTCCTCCGTGTGTGACCGACAAATAGTGTATAATTCCAATCGTGTGAATTTGTCCACATATATTACTTCAACTTGTATTTGAATTAAAAACCACAAAATCCGTAATAGACATAGATTTCTCTTGTCGCATTGTATGATTGTATCTGTATTATTAGCTTCCATTTTTTGGGTATATAAATATTTCTAAATATTGTGTGCCGGTGCTTAGTAGCTGGAGCTCTCTGGTGACTTATTTTTGTTGTTGGCAAATTGGGAAACCATTCCTTAAGTTCTAGTACCTTTGGCATCCCACCCATAAATTGTTAGATTTGTGGGACATTGGTCAATGTTCATGATAATGTACGTATGAAAGTGATTCTACAAGATCTAAGCGATTTATTCCTTAGTTTTTACAAACAAAAAATGGATCTTAGTTAATCTTTCACAAATTCACACAAAACTTATTGCTTATTTTGGCGGCTACACCATTTGATTTGAAAAGTTGCGTAATCTTAAATATAGCCAAACATGGTAAGCACGTATGCATGTAATAGATTGAACGTACGAATTAATATCAAGTAAATCACTAAATTAATCTATGAATTCGTAGAACATTTTAAATAGATCAATAAGATTATGCATATTTAAAAAATATTGATGACTTTATAAACCTGTTAAATTGGTCTCTATATTTTAACAATTTATTATGAATTTGATCTCTATATTTAACCATTTACTATCAATTCGGAAAATGATTTGATGGGCTCTTTGGATATCTTCATAGAAGGTGGATAGAGTTCGCTCACTCACTTTGATGGTAGGTTTAGACCGTTATCAATAAAATTCTAATTATTCAAAAAAAAAAAAAAAGACTTTCAGAAGGACTAATATTAGTAAAATTTGACATGGTAAGACATATTTTTGAAATATTCATAATTTCATAGATCTATTCGAGAACATCCTACAGATTTATGGGTAAATTTGTTGGTTTACTCGGTTAACATTGTTGAATTGAGATATAAAAAGTTTAATTATCATTTTATGAGTGTTAATGAATTCTAGATAGGTTAGCCTTGTTATCCATAGTTGGTCTTAAGACCGGATAAAATGAGAGGATTGTGTTGGACAATCGACAATCAATGTATTAAACTTTGTCAAATCTTTATGACATGCATCAAATATGTAATAGTGTGAATGTTAGGTCACTTTTCGAAAGTAACTCGTTACATAGCTCGAGTACAATATCAAATAAACAAGGGCCGCTGCACCCCACATCTTTTTGAACATGTGTGAGTAACGAAGTTAATTCACGAGATCATGATCTTTTTTAACAAAGAATATAGACACTCCTATAGGAAAATCTATGGAAATAGTGGGCATTATGACTAGGTGGAGAATTAATTTTATGTGCCTACAAGAAACTAAATAGTTGGGTGAAAAGGCGAACAAATCATACAATTCAAAATTTAAGATTTGATGCACTAGCAAAGTTATATCGTGAAAAAGGGCTAGGCATTATTACGTGCAATATGTAGAAGAAGGATATTTGGATGTAAAAAGGACGTGAAATTGTATCATAGCTCTAAAATTTACGGTGGAACAAGACACATTTAATGTTACTTGTACTTTCAAACCTCACATAGGGTTAGAATAACAACTTAAAGTAAAGTTTTGGTTGAATTTAGAAGGATTAATTCATAATATACAACTAGGAGAAAATATTTTTCTATGAGATGATATAAATGAGTATGTACGTCGGGAGTGTATCAAGACGTTTTGAGGGCTTGCATGATGGGTATAGCCTAAGCAAGGTAGATGTAGAGGATAAATTCTTCCTAGACTTTTTAGTGGCTTTTGATCTTACTATAGCTAGTATGTTATTTAGGAAAATATATGGCCATTTTATGACACAAAATAGTGGGATGACATGTCCTCAAATATATTTTATTTCTTATTCAGAATTCATAAAAAAAAAATTGTTTGAATTGTAAAGTCATACCTGGAGAAGACTTGATTATCTAATATAAATATTGGATATGGATGTAATGGTTAAGAGGAGAGCAAAGAGAATAAGCTGCAATATGGCTCAAAAGACCAAGTGGTGGAATTTGATGGGTGAAAAACAAAGGAATTTCTAACACGAAATCTTAGAGAACGTTTCAGAAAGCAAGGGAGGTAAAACGATACGTGGGATAAGATGACACATGAGATTAGAAAAGGAGCATAAGAGATAAGAGATGTTGGGAGAAATAAGAAGTTTTGGACCTATGGGAAAAAAAATTAGTGGATGAAGAAAAATATTAAGAGTAAAGGTATAATCAAAATGAAATATTTTAAAGATTAACCTAGGTGTAAAAATTCCAAAATTTGGGAAAATAATACGAGAGCTAAGAAAGAGACGAAGAAGACCATGAACATAGAGTTGTAAAAATGGGCTACCTAGCTCGTTTATACATACCATACCGGACTTCATCGAATTAGGCCAAAAAGTTCTATTAAAATACGAGTTTTGAAAAAACTTCTCGAGTCCGACCGTGTATAGGTTGCAGGCTAAACGAGTCAGCCCTTTAAAAACATTACTTAAAATAGTCTTAAAAAAATTATTATAAATATTATTTTTAATAGGTTTAAACATTGTTTGAACCCAAAAAAATTATAATCTTTTGTCGTTCAAACGTTACAAAGCAAAACGGAAAGGAAACAATTTTAAATAGATTACAAATGTTTTTTTTTTCTAAGGAACATCCATTGAAATTATAAGCATCAAGTGAATATAAATTATTTTACTACTTTAATTTGTGTGTTGATTCATTGAATTTTTCACTTTTATTTTTTTAATTTTATAAGTAACATCCTTCCTTAAAAAAAAGTAACATCGTAAAGATTTATTTAAAATATATGTAATTCAGGATTATTATTTTTCGTCATGCGGGTTAAACGGGCTACCCGTGCCCCATGCGGGCTAGCCCGAAATAGGTAGACAATTTACCAACTTGGCGGGCCGGTTCCTACTAACTAACCCGTTTTAACGGCTCTAGGTGAGTGAAGCAAGAACTCAAGTTTTAGTTCACGAACAAAGATAGATTGGATAGATGGAAGAAGTACTTATACAACTCATTTAATGAAGGATATGTGATCTTATAGGACTTTAATAGGCTAGACATTATAGATCAAAGGATCAAATTTATAACCACTATCCATGGATTCAAAAACACAAAATAAAAAAAGTGTCGTTGGATATGAGATGTTATGAGAAATAAAAAAGATTTCAATTTGGTTATTGTTTGTCTCACCGGTCTTGATAGCACCCCAAAGGATTAATAACATTTAGCAATGGAGGTTCATTTCAGAAATATTATACTATTAAGGGAAATGTTAACCGGTGCTTCCGGATCACTGGTTAATGCTAAAAAAAGAAATAATATAGTAATTATTGCATTGAAAACTTTATAATTAATACTAAAAAAGTCAAAAATGTTTCCTTTTATGGTAATAGTAGGGTTAGCATGACCCTACTATTAAACCCGATCAATAAACTAAATGACTAAAAAATGTTGGAGCAGTATTTTCCAGCATCTTATTATGGCTACAACAATTAACAATGGATATATTTCGATTAATTGATAGTCCATGCTCCTAATTTTAATGACTTTGATTGCAATCAATTTGTAATCTATACATGGATCATTTTCTTCCTTTTCTTTCTTGATAAATCATAACATTAAGGTTATATGAATAATTTATTCTAAGAATCAAGCAACCATGCGTATATGTGACCCCCACTACACATCAAGTTTGGGGCCACTAAAGGACTGTTGTTGACCCACTTCATTGATGAAGTTTTCATAGCTTCAAACGCACCATTACTCACTCAAGATTTTGAGAATTGACAATATCAGAATCTGGCCCACTACTCTTTTGGTGAACTAAGGGTATCCCACAAGAAAATAACAAAGGAATTAAGGATAAATATGTATAGACTTGTCTAAATGTATTGTTTCTTAACATGTGTTAATGATTTAGCATGTATAAATCTATTTTATTCATCAAAATATTTCAATAAAATATTTTTATATTTGATTCACTCATTTTCCTTAAAACTAAACTCTTTTCTATGTAGTAAGTTAATAAATCAATTGTTTTCGTGAGTTTAACTCAGTTGATAAAGACATTGCATAATATATGTAAGGTTTGAAGTTTAAACTCTGACAAAAAAAAAAGTTAATACATCAACTTGATTAAGACAAATTTACAATTCCTACATAGATAGATAAAATTTATCTCTAAATCTAACAGTTTCTGCACCAGTGCAGCGGTGGTATGAAATTGGTATCTGAACTTACACACGTATACTCTTTGCCTATTTGGAAAAATACATATTGTGCACTGTGCAAATAGCAAAATATTAGATGAAAGGGCCATGCAATCCAATCTCAATACCACAATTTTGAGCCACATTTAAGACACCCCAACTACCCTCTTCTGCATGCCGTTATCTTGTCTAAATTCTCCCTCCAAGCTTAAAGGCTTTTTGTCATTAATTAAATAGTAACAAGAAAAGTAGTTGCATTGGGAAAAACAGAATGACATAATTCAACTGACCCTTTAAATTAAGTCTAATTAAATGTAATCCAACAATTAAAGACCTCCCCTTTTGTCTCTAATGATCTATAGTACAGTTGATTATAGTTGCATAATCAGTCCTATTTAAAGTTTATGTAACATCCACACTTTGAATTAAAAGTGTGCCTGTTGTACGACACTAACACATCACCGATAAATATAAGCGATAGTTGAAAAATCAAAGTTTATAGTTAAAAATTTAGTCATATAGGTCAACTTTTCAACTACTTTTTTTACTTATATTTCATTTCTGATGGAGTATATATCTGGTTATAATATATGATTGCATTCAATTATGTTTATTTTCTTAAATTATAATTGTAAATATTATCATTATGGCGTCTGATGTACGTGTCTGTGTCTGTATCTGTATCAGTGTTTCATAGTTGTCGACCGTAGAGGGACCCATTAATTTTCTATATTTATACTACTATCAATATGTACTGCCATACTCTTCATCCATATGCACCTTTCACTGAGTAGTCCATCACTCTCACACACACCCTGCATTTATACACACAAGCATCATTTTGTTTTCTGCTTAAAATTTAAGTTACCTACCTTTCTTCATGGCTTTTCCTTTCATATTTCTCTTTGCTAGTTTATTCTTTATAGCTCCTTCAAGCAATGCCTATTGGCCACCTTCCCCTGGTTACTGGCCAAGTTCCAAAGTCAGGTCTATGAGCTTTTACAATGGTTTTAGAAACCTTTGGGGACCTCAGCACCAAAGCGCGGATCAACATGGGACAACTATTTGGCTTGATAGAACCTCAGGTATGAATCTGATTAGTTACGATTCACGTTAGTGTAGATACTCTATCTACTGGAAAAATTACGGTGGTGCCATGATTTTGCTGAAACTTTAAAGTGTAGTTTTTTTCAAAATTACAATGGCACGATTTGATTTCGTCAAACTTGCCGCAAATTCAAACATGCACAAAATATATCATTGACATATGTAACACTACATTTTTCTTTCTGATTAATAGGAAGTGGATTCAAGTCGAATCGTCCATTTCGATCAGGATACTTTGGCGCGTCGATTAAGCTTCATCCTGGCTACACTGCAGGAGTTATAACAGCTTTTTATGTAAGATTAAGATATGATCATGATTAAAAAAAATGAAGTTGATTAATGGAAGATTAAACATTGTTTTAAAAATTTGAGTGTGTAATAAATTTTACTAATGAGTTGATCAATTGCAGCTTTCTAACAATGAAGCACATCCAGGATTTCATGATGAAGTAGACATTGAATTTCTAGGGACAACATTTGGAAAGCCTTATACTTTGCAGACAAATGTTTATATAAGAGGGAGTGGTGATGGAAAAATTATAGGCAGAGAAATGAAATTTCATCTGTGGTTTGACCCTACCAAAAAATTTCATCACTATGCTATACTTTGGAATCCTAAGGAAATAATGTGAGTCACTGTTAATTTTCACTCTATATTAATACTCTTTCTATCTTACTTCCTCCGATCTCAATTATAAGAGATAGTTCACTTAATAAATGACATTGTGTCTAGTTTTTAATATTAATTAGATACATTATTTATTAAATAAATCTAAAAAGTAAATTTTCTTTTATAATAAAAACCGAAGTAGTAATAATTGTCACGTTTAAGATATTATTTTTCACTTTTGTATTAATAATAATTGAAATAACCACAAGTTTATAAGGATAGTTTATTAAAATTACCATTTTATTTCATTTATTTATCATCGGTTAGACTTTATTTTTGTGCTAGTTCAAAAAAGTAGAGCATATAGGGTAGCCAATATTTCTTTTTCTGCTGAAACATAATAGGGTAGATGATAACAAAAAACACCAATAATGTAACTTGGGTCTTTGTCTGTGTCATATTAATTTGTTTGATTCTTAAAGAATATAGGTAATACTACAGTGTATACACGAATGATGGACATTTTTTAGGATGAAAGGGAAGTAAATCAATAATATCATTTTCTTTGAAAATAATATATCATTTTCTTTTATATTAAAGAATGTGAGAATAAAAGTATTATCTTTTTTATTATTCATTGATTTATTATTTAAAATTAATAAACGATAGAGACCTGTCTTACAAAAAAATTTAATCACAACAATTCTTTTTTTTCTATTGCAATCTAATGGCACTAATAACAATTTGATAATTCAGAATTTGAACTGTATCCTTTTAAAATACAATATCAAACTCTTATAAAAGTAACATTAATCTAGTGATCTACATGTGTTTTTTTATGGCCAACCACATACCTTATTATTTTTTTTTGAAGAAGACCACATACCTTATTATAAAAGTTTCACCATATACCATTATACAATTGCAGCCATATGAAAGTGATTTTTTCTTTGATACCGTGAAGTGACTTTTATTAACTTGTTTTTGTATATATATTCTTTAACTTACATTATAATTAAACAATGCAATAGATTCTTAGTGGATGATATGCCCATAAGGAGGTACCCTAGAAAGAGTGATGCAACATTTCCACTAAGACCGATGTGGGTTTATGGTTCAATTTGGGATGCTTCATCATGGGCAACAGAAGATGGAAAATACAAAGCTGATTACAAGTACCAACCTTTTGTTGCAAAGTACACAAACTTCAAGGCTAGTGGTTGCACAGCCTATGCATCACGTTGGTGCCGTCCGGCCACGGCCTCGCCGTATCGGTCCGGTGGGTTGACAAGACAACAACATTGGTCTATGAGTTGGGTTCAAAGACACCACATGGTTTATAACTATTGCCAAGATCCTAAAAGGGACCATAGACTAACACCTGAATGTTGGGGTTAAATCTTTTTATTGTAAAGTGAATAAATTTGGGGATGATTTGGTCTCCAAATAATTTGCTAGTATTATTTGTTGTGTTGTTATTTTTTTTAATTTTTCATGGGGTTTGTTGCATAAAAGCAACATTGACACAACAAATTAAGTTAGGAAAATTGTGTGCATGATTTTTGGTTTATGTAATGTTTCTCTTTTGGCATAATGTCCAATGAAAAGCAAAAAGGGTAATCAAAATAAGTGTATTGGAATTGGTTTGAGACATTAAGGTAAATAGTGTTCTAAGAACACTCTTCATTTTATAATGTATTTTTAGAGTCAATTTATAATGTTACCATGTTACTATTGTCATGTTCATGATGAATCTTGCAGTGGTCATGTCAGCAAGCACATGATGGGAAAGCTCTTGGTAGTGCTAAAAAAAATGACAGTGCCAGAGTACTCCGAATTAATGCTACTCAAAATGCAATAGAATCAATCATGCTGCTCAAATTTATTGTGAAGTTATAAAAATTCACTTGAAGTTTTTGTGTCTTTGTAAATATAACAAACAAATATACATACCCAACAAAAATGTGAGAGAAAACAAAAACCGGTAAACAAGAAAAAATCTATCAAAACCAAAAAGAATTCATCATAAATTATGGGGGAAATGCAAAAAGCAAGAGCATAGTTCTAGAAAATTCAAGGATTTATATTTGACATGTATTTCGGTAGTTGGATTTGGATAAGATCGGATAGTTCATATTTTAAAGTAGGAACTTCAAAGATTTATATTTTGATGAGGTTTAGTATGGAAAATGAGAGTTTTTTTTTTTCTATGATGGGAAAGTTTAAGCAGAGCCATAGATATAATAGTTTTTTATCCGAACGCTCAATTTTGTTACATGTTAAGACCAATAACTTTTTGATGGGATCTATGAAACAAAAATGGTGATCCTATGAGGGATGAAATTAACAAGTGCACCAAATCGTAACAAGTAATAAAGTAGTAGGTTTATCGTTCTCTACAGGGATTGTCGTTCAACTTAGCTCTTAGCAAAACTTATTTTAAAGAGTAAAATTAAAAGAGATTAAAAAGGTTTGCAAGGTTTAACTGCCTTGTCCAATGCGAGATTAAGGAATCCTTGAATCCCCATTCGTCTTTGTTGGAATTAACTTAGTAAAACATCAGTTATGTGGTGTCTACTTATGATTTAAGAAAATGAATTTAGAAATCCTTATTAACCCTAACGACGACATGTGTGGTAAATTAACCTAGTTAAAGTTACGGCGTTACTAGAAGGAAGATTTAGAAAATATCAAGTTTCATACTTAATTTCATTAACTATAATTAAGAAATAAGTAATCATAACTACCATGAACAAAGGAATAATTTCGGGTTGTCAATCCTACTAATTCTATATGGATCAATTTCCAATATTTTCGATACGGATTCTCAATTGAAAAAGCATTAAGCACAAGTAAGAACAAATTAAATTGGACACAAGAAAAACGTAATTGAATATAAAATTTATTAATTGAATCCAACAAATAAGAAGAAGTTCATCTTAGAACCGTAATCAAAGAGGTTTAGTTGCACATGGCAACATACATCAGAAGAAAACAATAGAAAAACATATTCTAGAGAGAACAAGAAGTGGATGGAGATCCTCTGCTTTGAAAATGTGATGCTTGACCCTTGCCCTGAACCGCTAGCTTTATGAATGAATAATAATGTGTGCAAGGATCTCTATTTATAGCATACGATTACTTAGCGTTTAAGAGAAGAAAACTAGTCTTTTTACATTTATCCAACTTGGTACACAAGCAAACTGTCAATTTTGGGCGTGTCTGTGCACATGGGCGCATACCCTTAGACGCAGGGGGCACATGAGGCAGTAGCAAATGCTGCCTCATGTGCATGGGCGCATATGCCCGGCACAGGGGCGCATCTGGCAGCCTCTCCAGTGCGATTTATTGCGTTTTCATCCCGTTTTCGATTGTTCTTCCGTCCGGAAACTCCTAGGAACTTGAAATGAATTTTATTCACTTTGTATTGTCTTAAAAAAAAACTTTTAAGAACCATTGGTCTTCAATCTTCATATCGTTGATCCTTCATGTGATGTCTTGATTTGTCAATTTAAGTGATTTCTCACTACAAAACACTTAAAACGCCTATGAAGTTGCATAATCTAGTATAAAAGTGAATTACAACGACTCGACTGAAAACAATACAATATGTTCCTCAAACCATTGACAACTTCTTTAATTCTCATCTTATTTGTCTTCAAACGCAAAGAAAAGTATTAAAAATACAGTCAAAAATATCATATGATGCTCCGTCATCACTTCACCCCTATGATTAAATAACACCTCAACCCCATGATTAAATAACAATTTCTCATTTGTTCGAAGTATTGGATTTTTTTGCATTAAATCATGGATTTTTGACAATTAGTTTTGGGCTTGTTAGTTTAGCCCCTAATTTTTCGGACTAGACTGTTCATAGGTTTTAGGAATTGTTACAATTTTTTTGTTTCTTTTATGGAATAAACTCCCAAGGCATGATCATGTATATGTGTGTGTGTCTATATATATATATATATATATATTGATTGAAAAAGGAATAATCAACCGCACATGATAGTAATATGGAAGAATCATATATATAATTACTTTTAAATAAAATTGGAGTTTTTGTCAAAATAATAATAATTTTATTAAATATTAAAAGAAATAAACAATGGGACATGATAGTTTATTTATGAGATTGAAAAGAACTGATAAATTATTTTAAAGGTAATGATATGTAAATTAAAAAATCCCAGATGTATTTTTCTTAAGAGTTACATAATAAAAAATATATATTTTAATAATTGAGCAATAACCTTTGTTAAATGTTACTATAAAAAATTACACTCACCTCCCTCCCACTGTATCTAACACCATCAATAATATGCATATCAAGTTTAATGACTCCTTAGATCAATTTTTTTTTATTCCCGAAGAAGTGCATATTTTACCCGAATCTTCTTCCATAATGGTACGGAATAATAGTCTCGTTGGAATAGGAACACCAATCACTTTCAATATAAGAAGTCGAGTAGGCGGATTGGTCCGATTCGAAAAGAGAAAAAAAAAATCGAATTAAAAATATTTTCTGGAAATATCCATTTTCCCGGAGAGAGGGATAAGATTGGAAGATGCTTTCATTTGGAAAAACAATAAAAACGACACCAAATCCTCCAAGGTTGGATATTCTTGGCTCTTATCTTGTATGGACCCGGTTAACAATTCTAATCCCTCTTCCTCTTGGTCTTCGATTTGGAAATTTATAGCTGCCGAAAAAGATCAAGTTTCTCATTTGGTAAGCTTGTCACAACTCGGTACCCACCCTCTCCTTGCTCAGCCATCGAAACATTGCTCAAAATGCCGTTTGTGCTAAGTGCGGCCTACATGATGAGACTTTCCTTCATTGTGTGCGAGATTGATTTGGCAGCATTTCGAATTCAATCAATTGGATTTTTATTCGAACATGAACATGATTGCTTGGCTAAAAAACGGGTTGAAAGATTCTCTATTCTTCATTTGTGCAACAATTATTTGGTGGGCTTGGCGGCATAGAAACAATATCAATGGGTAGCAGTTATTTGGTACATCAACCATCTATCTTTCAACATCCAGAGCACGATGGACACTCTTAATAATTGCTACCCATTGATCTCTAACATAGTTGGGAAAGAAAAAATCATCAAAAGGAACAACGACAACCACACCGACACATTTTAAATGTGGATGGAAGTTGTCTTGGTCCCCCTCTTATAGCAGGCTTTAGCGGATTCTTACGGAACAACACAAGCTTTTATTTGTCAGGTTTTTCTGGTTACATTTTCAATTGTTCTGATATTATTTATGTTGAGATTTTTGCCATCTATCGAGGCCTTTTACTGGCCAAAGAGTTGGATATCATGGATCTTGTTTGTTACTCGAATTATTTATACTATATCAATCTCATCAATGGCCCCTCCTTGAAGTTCCATGTTTATGTTGTTTTAATTCAAGAATTAAAAAAGTTAAAAGATCAAAGAAATACTACGGTTTGCCAGACTCTACGCGAGGGGAATCAATGTGCGGACTTCATGGCTAAGCTTGGGGATTTATCGGATATTGCTCTTTTGCGTCATGCATCTCCTCTGGAAGAGCTCTTGAACCTCCTTCAGAATGATGCTGCTGAAATTTATTTTCTGAGATTGTAGTGTAAGTTACTCTTGAACCTCCTTCAGAATGAATTGTTTAATTTGTAGTGTGTTAGAACAAGAACGGTTCATACAAATCCTCTAGGGTTTTGATGATCACAAAGTATTGAAGAACAATTGGAATTATTATATACCATGTATTTGTCGAGGGTGTGTTAAAAAATTTCATTTTCAAGTCCTTTATTTATGTTATTTCTTATGTTTCTATATGTCGTGTAGGTTGACATTCCTGTGGATTTCACAATAGCGCTTATAAATTCCCAAGAAGCGGATGACACATTAAAGACACAAGCAAAAGGCGTTTTGATTGGTCTCTCTATGAGAAGAATTATACAAAATTTGATAACATTCTTGTTGAGTTGTCTGTCAATAAACTTTTCGAACCATAACTATTACATGTTGCTGTTACAACAATTCCGTGTTTACTTTCCACCCATGTCTGATTAAAATATTCAATATTTATAGAACAACATGCGATAATATTCAATTTCATTTTTTTGAAAAAAAGGGTAGGTGAGCATTGCATATTTACTGAGACCGCTTGTAATTTTGTTTTCCTTCTTGAATTTCATATTTACAAAAGTATGACATCCTCAAGCAGCACAACCAAATTGGATTCGCTACGCCAACAAGAATTGTTGGTGTCAAAATGTAGCATCTATCAAAGTTTGCATGACTGGTGATAATCCTAATAGGTTGTTTTACAAGTGTTGTAAATGCAAGTTAAATTGTAGGTGTGAGACCATCAGTGGAGAAGCACAGATCAAACAAAAAACGGGAGTTGTTGTACATGGTTAGTCTCTATCAGTGGAGGTTTGTCTCTATCAAAGTTCACTGTTCTATATACTTTTTACAAAAGTTTGGACTGCTTATAGAGTTTTGATAGTGAAAACCATTATTACCTATATTAACTAAAATGCCACCTATACAATCTTGGAGTTTTAATTAAGAATTGAAACTGACGTGCTACATGATTGATTAACAAATATGTTTGAAATAGTTCGTTGAATACATACATACACACACATACATACATATTTGAATTTTTATTAATACGGTAGGTAGAATTAGGGTAAATATTTTTTTTTACCTCTCTGTAAATATATTTTTCATACTTTCACCACAAAACACAATTCTAATACATATTTCTTATAACATTCTCTCTACTTTCATTTTCTTCATTATCATGTCTTCTCCTTCTCCTCCACTATTAAACACCAATGTTCAATTTTGTCATATAAAAAGACCCTTTGAAATTATCTCCAACCAAGACGTTAGAAGAGTTGAAAAATCAAATCAACCATTTTTTTACTTAGCTCACGATCCTAATTGAAAAGTGACTCATATTTATTACGAGGAGTTTTTTTTTCTCATTGGTATTTGATATACTTTTTCATTACAAATTTGAATATAAACTACTCGAGACTAACATGTATGTACAAGACATGTTTGCAAAACAAGAGTTTGAATTAGAACCACTTTTTTTGTATGTTACCTCTGAGTAGATTATTATGAATCCTTATTGTTAGATGTTTTTATGTTTGTTTATCTAACTTAATGTATTAAGTTTAATTTTCAACGAAATAACATTCATAGTTTATCCTACATCGTACATTAATATATTTAATTAACATGATAATTATTAATAATTAAAAATTGAGTTAAACAATAATAATTATACACAGTTAACTTGAAATAAAATACACAACAAAGAAAATTATCTTCAAAATTAATATACAACACAATCTCTTGTTCGTCAATAGGTGAGTAAAATAAGTTTTTAATAATTTAAGGTTTAAATATGTAAATCGTCCCTGTAAGTTCGCGTGTTTTTTATTTTCATCCTTGTATCTTTTTTTTGTTCTAAAACAACCTTTGTAAGTTATAAACGTTTTGCTTTTGGTCCCTGTCGTCATGATCTGTTACAAAAACGCGTATGTGGCAAACAAATGATGACATGGCGACGTGGTAAATGAAGCTTAAGTGTCGTTCCTAATGCTGAGTCAGAAAGTTAGAGAGATCCAAACCAAAAAACAAAATTTGCATAGGGACCAAAACCAAAAAACAAGAAGACAACAAATCCATAAAAAAAAATATATTCAGAAAATTCATCTTTTTCTTCTTCATCATCTTTAAAACTACCTTCATCAACATTCATAAAAAAATCCAGAAAAAAATTCCAAAAACAACATCATTGTCATAAATAATCACTACACCACCATCAACAACAACACCTAATCCCATCATCGAAATCATTCAAAGAGTAATCATACATAAAATCATTCAAGAAGACCTCTTTAATCCAACACCTAACTTCACCTAGTTGAATCAAAAGCCCCATAACAGTAGCCCACATAAGAAGCATTAACAACGAATAACCAAAAATTGCACTACATTGAAGATCTCGTTAAAAGTTTTCAGGAGCCAAAAATGCTATACTCATTAGAAAACCTAGTCCATTGAATAACCGTAGTTTCTTCGATGAAAACGCTGAAAACCATACTCTAGAGTTCACGTCAGCTTCGTAGGCTTCTTCTTTGTCGGTTCCAAGCGGTTTCTTCTTGTTGTTGTTCTTACATAGGTTGTTGTTGTTGGTGAGAAATGGTGGTGGATAATGATTGGCGTTTCGGTTACGCTTTTGTGTTGTGTGTTTAAGAGGTTGTAAAAAGAGAGGTTTGAAAATTGGAACTAGTCACTGTCGAATGTGGAGTTTTGAGTTAAGTAAATAGAACATCAAAATTGAAACACTATTACACTCTGTTTTGTTTTCTGTACTTTGGTTATTGTTTATCGATAAAAGAATAAAATTGTAAATTAATTAGGGTTATAAGTTGTTCTTGTGGTCCTTGAAATGAGAATTCAGTTTGATTTTTTTTCTCCACTTTTAGTTAAGTTAAATGGGGATTTCAAAGATTTTTTTTATAAATTTCTAGTGTAGTGATGTTGATGATGATGTTAATGTATATTGATGAGTTTTTGGATTTTCTAGGTTTTCTATGAAGTTTGATGAGGATATGTTGGAGATCATGAAGAAGAGGAAAGGAAGGAAGAAGATGAAGTTTTCTATGAATTTTTGGTTTTGGTCCCTCTAGGAATTTCATTTTATGATTTTGGTCCCTCTAACTTTGTGACTCAGCAAATGGAACAACATATCAGCGTCGTCTGCCACATCACACGTCGTCACGTCATCCTTTGTTTGTCATATAGACTTTTTGTAACATATGATGACGGCATAGACCAAACCCAAAACATTTATAACTTACAGGGGTTATTTTAGAACAAAAAAGGATACGAGGACGAAAACCAAAAACACGCGAACTTACATGGACGATTTACATATTTAAGCCATGATTTAATTCTTATTCATAGAATTATTATGTTACTAATTATGAAAGTTTATTCCAACTTTAGATGGTAGAAACATTGAAGGTAATATTAAGAGACTGACCGAAGAACATACGTCTTAATTCAATATGTACCAACTAACTTACGTCTTAATTCAGTTGTATTAAAATGTTTGCATTCACATAAGAAAAAGCGCGTGATAATGTTGTCGGGTATATTACTAACGTTAATTTGTCGGAATTTTTATTATTATAACCAATACAATGTTCTCCTGTCAGAAAATCAGCTACAGACTCTCGTGAATTGTATCTTTAAACTAGAGTTGGAAAATTTGGCTTTACATCGAAAGGTTGAACTTTATAGATCTAATGTGAATTCAATAATCTAAGTTTTTTTTTAATGGTTCATTTTTATATAAGATTTTTTGATATGTTGATATTTGAGTCTTTGTAGTTTCATACATGGTTTATCAACAAAATTATGTACAATTAAATTAAACTACCAAAAATCAACTCACATCTAGAGGTAAGGTACAATTTGAAATTCAATTCAAAAAATTTCTTTGGAGAACAACATTAATTAAAATTTTAAATTGGTATACTATAACAATTTCAATACTCACGCGCATAAATCAAAACCTTCTTTCCCGATATATGACACGCTAGGCTTCTTATGCACTCGATTGGGTGGAAAAGTCATAAGCATATAGTAAACAACTTTTTGTTACGACATGTCACAATTCAACTTTATGGTTTATATTATTATACACTATTAAATTGTAGGAAGGAGTCAAAAAGTAACCACTCAATCTCCCACCAAGAGACATACAACTATATCAATATTTTATGATTACACAATTCAAGAGTATTTCAACCATTTAAACACCTAAAGAAAGAAAGCACCTGTTAGTGTATTTTTTTTTCCACATTTTGTCATCTCATACCATGGAGTATTTCATGACTAAGGACAATGAACATGAGATCAACATGTTAGTTCTCATTCATCTTAATTTGTTCAAATATTTGTTCTACTGTTTAGTTTTTGACTATTAATGTGGTATGATAATGTTTTGTTATTTGTAGGAACATGAACTTGAGGGAGAATAATGCAAATGGTGAACATGCCGCAACCACCTTGTCTAATAAGATCACTCTGAAAATGGTGATGAGTGAGTTACAAAGTATGAAAGAATTGGTCAATAAGATTATGGAAAACATAAGATTTGTGTTCAATGTATTATGTAGTTTAAATCCAGATTCATGAATTTGTCATAGTTTAATAAAATATTCTTGTGATAATGTAGGTCACCTCTAATGAGCTGAGTACCATAAAGACAACATGCAACTCCATTTAAATCTCAGCAAAGAGGTTGGTAGATAGGGATCATGGAAGTGGGTTGTCTACACAACCCAAGCAAACTGAACCTCAAACTGTAGACTATAGTTTGGATCAATCACAAGACGGTTGATCAAAGTGGCCTATCAATGCACTAGTATTATCTTAACATGATATACATATTTATTATTACCAATCAATAATCCGTAGTTTCCTCCATTTACTAGCTACAACAGGGTAATTAGAACCTAAGTGATAAATAGTCCCCTCTTCAAGATGACCAATCATAAGGTACCAATGTCCTGTAGTTGTCTTGATATGAACATAAATCTAATATGCATGTACATAAATATTTAATGATGAGAGAAATAACTTTATTGCCATGTTCATCACAACTTGCAGAGTGATCTCGTTAGATAAGGTAGTTGGGTCATGATCTCCATTTGCATCTTTCTCCCTCAAGTTTATGTTCTTGCAAGTAACAAATCATTATCATGTTACATTAATAGACAAAAACTAAACGGTAGAAAAAATATTTGAACAAATTAAGATGAGAGAGAACTAACATGTTGTTCTCATGTTTATTGCCCTCAGTTATGAAATATTTCATGGTGTGAGATGACAAAGTGTGGAGAGAAAAAATACACTAACATGTGCTTTCTTGCTTTAGGTGTTTAAATGGTTGAAATTCTCTTGAACTATTTAATAATAAAATATAGATATAGTTGTATGTCTCTTGTATATGGGAGATTGTTTTGTTAGCCTTTGACTCCTTCATACAGTTTAATACTGTATAATAATATAAACCATAAAATTGAACTGTGACATGTCATAGCAAAAAGTTGTTTAGTGTATACTTCTGCTTTTTTCATTCAATCGAGTGCCTAAGAAGTCTAGCGTGTCAACTAACAGGAAAAAATGTTTTTGATTTATACGCATGAGCGATGGTCGAATTTAGGAAAGTGTACCAAATCATTTACCAAGTAATAAAGTGTAAGTAGAATATCAGTGTCCACATGAATTGTCGTTTCAACTAGGCGATTCACGTTACTTATTTGGGAAACAATAAATAAACCAGTAAAATAAAATAAAAGGTAAAGAGGGGTTTTTGCAATTTAGTATGTTTGCAGCAGAGCAAGAGTTTAGGAGTTAACCTATTTTTCATTGCAGAATGTTAGTGGCGGTCAAAAATTTTCTAATCCCCTCTACCCACTTGTTGGAATTGATTAATGGTCAGGCATTATTCAGTTTCTTACGTCTTCTATCTAAGTAATGAGTTTGTGGGGTTCTACTACCTCCCAACTGTCAAGTTGCACTTACTGATCACAAGAGTTTGTACGTGTAAGGTCTTACTCACTCAGATGGTTAGGTTCATTTCCGTCCAATTGTCTATTGCAACCTTCTAACGGATTTACTACACGGTTCAGTGTTTAGGGTCGTCAATCCTATAGGGAGATACACTTACACGTGTAAAGGTACGTGCATGTTCTTACTTTCTCAGAGGCATTTGAATAAACAACGGAAATTAGGGTTCCTAAATTCTCAATGAATCTTAGAAGGACGTCGATATATTCTCCCTCTCGGGTTTAGGAAATTAGAGCAGCCATATCTCACCTACCTTACAAATGATGTAAGAAGAATAAAGTTACTTTGATGATTTAAGTCATGAAGTCATTTTGTTTCCCTAATCACGTGATCCTTTATTAGGTACTTCCTGATTAGGGTAGATTTGCACCAATATTATGCATATCACCTTCCTAAGTACCGTTATCTTAGGGTAATTCGATTCAGAGAAGACAAATCTTACGCAAGAGTAAAATTAAATAGGATTCGAAAAATAACTGAATAAAGAACTTAAATTAAATGGTTAATATATGTTTACACCCCTTTAATATTAGCGACTTCTGGTTTACCATATATAATAAATTAGATTCCAACTTTGCAACATGAAGATTCTTTGGTTTTGAACCATGTTGCCATATGATTGTACATTTAAGCTTATGTGGCGCGCTGAGTTAGTGTTTCTTGATTATGTGACACTCTGAGTATGTAATTAGTTTTCATTTTTAATATACTTTTATACATGTGGCAATTTTGGCTATTTTTTAAAAAAAAAATTTATTTTTTTTTTGAAAGAAAAAATAATAAAAATTAATGCTTTTTATTAATTAGCATTTATTTTAAAACACTAAAAATATTATGAAATAAAAAAAACAATTAACTTTATTTTATTATCTTTTTCTTCACAAAACAAAAAGCTATCAACTTTCACTCCTTTAGTCAAGACATTTTCAATTTGTGACTCAATTGGGAAATGCTTCACTTCAAGCCTCCCATTGTTCACTTGCTTCTTTAGAGAGAAAAAATATGCCTATTTGTTTCAGTGTTGCTCCTGCCATGTAGCACAAGATTCTTTGTTAGGTTATTGCAGACTTGTTATCAATTAGTAGTTTGATTGATTTCTTCACTTCGACTTCAACTCTTTAAGCAGTGATTTAAGAAAAATTGTTTTGCAAGCAGCATGTGATTCTTTCGCGTACTCAGACTCATACGATGACAAAACTGCCACAAGTTTTTTCTTCGAGAACAAAGAGATTGGTGCGTCAAACAACTTAAAGAAATATCCAATAGTTGTTCTTCTATTCACTTTGTTTTCACAACAGTCAACATTAGAGTAGCGAATAAGCATTGTATAGGCTTGTTCTATAGCTTTTGGAAACATAATTGCATTCCTTAGTGTGCTTTTCAAGTATCTTAGTATTCTTCTTGATGCGATCATGTTAGATCTTCTAGGATCATCCAAAAATATGCTTGTTAGTCCCACTACAGAGCATAAATTTGACATGCTATTGTAAATGAAGCTAAGTGAACCAAAAAAATTACTTGAACAAATTTGAATCCACATTTTTTTCTTAAATCCCTTTCTCAAGATTAAGATTTACTTCAATTGAGGTAGTTATAGGGTTGCATTCCTTCATATTGAACTTCTTTATGACTTCACTTTCATACTTTCTCTGGTGTAAAAAAAATTCCCTTTAGAGCGTTATGAAATTTCATTCCAAGCAAAAACAAATAATACAATGCTCCCAAATTTGTCATCTCAAATTCATACATCATAAGTTGTTTGAACTTTTGAATGCTTGCAACATTACAACTTGATACTAATGGGTCATCAACATAAAATCAAATAAATATCATGCTTGATGTTGTATCTTTCACACACGCGTGCATACACACACGTGCGTGCAAACACAACTTACTCAATTTTGCATCTAGTGGAACCCAATTGAACCATAAGTATGTCTACTTTCGAATACAAATCGAACTCTCAAACCTTAATAGGTAAAGTAGTCACCTTCCATTAAAGGTCCCCGGAAAGAACCTCCACCAACCACAATAACTTCAATCGTCCCTCGTAACTCTTTATCAAACAAAAGAGTATAGCCTCTTTAGTATGAATCGGTTGGTTCGTCCTCTTGTCCAAAAAATAGTTTAGTAATACTCATGATGATCAAAGTAGAAGAAGCATACTTGATGGATCTCTTAACTATGAAAAAAGATGCATTAACTCAACAAACCTAGCGGCTCTCTTCATGGACAACTCCTCAATAAAACGTATATCTTGACTAACAAACCCTTCGAACAATTTCAACCCTAACACTGGCCTCCCAATGTCTGAAGGGAACAACACCACATGATGTTTATTATTATCACACGAAAGTCAAAAGATCTCACTTTTACGAATATTCAATTCAAGACCTAATCTTAGGCCCATCTCGTAAATGATGTCAAGTGTTTTAACCACCTCATCTAAATCCATATTACAGTCTCATCATTAAGATATCAAACATGAAGAAGAAACTCGTAATCGTCTCCAATATTATGAATAACAGGTTGCAACACAATAGCAAAAAGAAGCAACCTCAACAGATCACCTTATTACACTTTAGTGGCTGACATAATATAGTTATCCCCAAAATAAATAAAAACAATATTTTATTCTTTTCTCAATATTTACCTTACATTTTAAATTCATTTAATCTAAAATTGAATTGTGCATGTGTAAAAAATGGTGTGAAAGAAATCCTTTGTTATAATTATCAACGTATGTATGAGAGATTAGTCAACAACCGACCTTAGCTCAGTTGGTAGAGCGGAGGACTGTAGTTGGTTAACAGACATCCTTAGGTCACTGGTTCGAATCCGGTAGGTCGGATCTTTTATTTTTTTTCCTTTCTTTCTTGTATACATTGGCCAAACTCAAAACGACATAAAAACCCTGCGTTTTGATTCAAAATTACAACAACATCATTGATTCACTCGACGCAAAAGAATCAACCTTCTTCATCGATTATTCATCATAACATGGTAGTATAGTAATAATTCCTTTGATCTATGATTTTATATTATTCTATTTTCGAAGATTAATTTTGATGAATAAACGAAATTGAATTTGTTGTTACAGGTTTGCTTGGTTTGTTTGGTGCCTCTCTTTCTCGTCCCACTCGTCAATTTCCTACCTCTACTCTTCGATTTTCTAATGGTATATTACACAACACCACTAATCATTATTTTTATTTTACTTAATTATGCATTAGTAATCTTAATTTTAATTTTTGTGTTTTCAGGGGAAAATCTATGCGGCTTTTGGGTGGGAGTATAGAAAACCAGAAAGAGCTCCTCCAGCATGTCCAATCAAGCCTTCAAATAATACTATTAATAAAGTAAGTGAGTCAATCTCTAATTTTAAATTTTGATTTGACGCTTTCTTTCATTAAGTTAAAGAATGTTAAAGTTCATTAGATGAACTATTGCTTGCCTGAACTGAGTACTGAAGTGCTTATGTATGAGATTTTATGTCAATACTCAATAGCATTAACTTAAATATTAGAAGATATGATGTCATTGTTGCTAGAGATAGTGAACGGTTTTCGTGAGTGTCGAGCCGGAACGAACATATCGAAGTACTAATCCTTTCAATATCTATTTCTAAAGATTTTTACTCGAGACATAATATTTTTGGGCATGTAGAGAGACGACCGATAGATGTTGTAGTACAAAGAGTAGATCAGATGGAGGAGAGGCAAATTAGAGGAGGTAGAGGAAGATCTAGAAACACTATAAGAGAAACAATTAGGAAAGAACATTATGGCGTAATTTGATCCATATAGCCGACCCCGCGTAATGGGATAAGGCTTGGTTGTTGTTGTTGTTGTTGGTGGTGGTGGTGGTGATGCGATCTGTAAGAAGTGTTGATGCCTTTACCTTTTTGGACTAGTCCAAGTGTAAATGGTGGCTCAGATTCAAAGAATTTCAACATTGAGCTTTAAGTTTTTGTGCTTTATTATAACTGATACTATCAGATAGAGTAGGGGTAGCGACTATTGTAGAAACAACGGTTAAATTTCGATTCAAGTAGGTTGGGTATGTTTGTAGACTCTATTCTATAGGCATGAAGCACTGTCATAGATACAACCACCAAACATGACTCGACACCAATACATTGACACCGATAATAATTCAAGAAAGTAAAAGTGATTTAATGTAAACACACATGTTTGGACACTCCAACATACTGATAGCAATAGGACTCCTATGGGCAGAAGTTACAGAATATTAGTAGACTGTTTATTTAAAATTAGTAACTGTTACTTATGTGCAGTAATTGTTGTCTACTAAACTTCTATGTAACTGCTATAGGAGAGAGTTAGTATTATAAATAAGATGCAGAGGAAAAGAAAGGCATTCAGGGATTGGGATAAAGGATAGGTAGGGAGAGACCAAGCTCTCGAATTCTTGGAGGGGAGAGAACCAAGACTCTCGAATTTCTTGGGATTATATTGTAATCTTACTATTAGTTTATATTTTGATATCAGTTCCTATCACATACCTTCTTCAATTTGAAATGTCGATGTTATATAGTTCTTTAGTAAGGAGATAGAGGACTATTCAATCACTAGAGGCCGAGGAAGACCATAAAAGTTATAAGAAATTGTTAAGTAAGATTCAGAGGTCAATTGTTTGGCTATAAAAGTATAGATATGATTTGCAATGGAACATTATGACATTGTTTGATCGATGTAGGCAACCCCACCTAATAGGATAAAGCTTAGTTGTTGCATTATAATTGGAAATGCTCCGTAAGTTTTATTGGCCAATAGACTATAATTGGTGAAATTAATAAGGAAAAATTTGCATTAGAAGCAGAAACTATCCCCCAATTTTGTATCTTGTTGATTTGTTACCTCATACTTGATTATTAGGGGGTTGGACACCTGAGGAATAATTCTAGCATTTTCCAAATGCTTGTTGTGGATTATGATATTTCGTTTGACTGTCAAGGGTTTGTGTTACTGATAGTCACATACGTTCATAATTGAGAAGAAATCTGTTTGTGGTCTTTTATTTTATCCTTCTTAAAGATGGATTCTGTATAAAGGAGTGATTCTTCAAACGACCAGATATTGATCCTTTGGCTGTCTTTGTTGAGTTTTGCTGAATTGTTTTGACCGTTTGCATCATGCATGTGGTGAATAATATTTGTGTTGGTGAATGTACCTGCTTGCAAGCAATTGTATTGATGATTTCATGTGTAAAGATTTCACGAATGTTAACATTAATTTAACTTAAGTACAAATCTCAATGTTATAGCAGGATGGGGCAAGTGTTGGACCATCTCCTACAGAACCTACTAAACCTGGAAGTGTAGATGTCAAGCAGGATTAATCTGGGGTAGCTCCTCTACAACAAGGTTTGATTGAAAGAAAGAAAAAAAAACATGATCACATCTGATGGTTCATATCTGTAACTTCTATTATAAATATTGGTGTTGTTATCGTCATCATCATATTACTTGAGATCCTTTATAATACAAGTTGGTAGTTTGGTGTAAGATGGTATTCATTTGATTTTTTTTCTTCCTATTTCGCAAGACAAGTCTCGTCAATATAAATTCAATATCAATTTTTGTATGTAAGATCTATAACATCAGGCCACGATATTCACGATCATCCCAAAAAGGGAAGATCATTTTGCAATTGTGAGGAAAGTTGTGTGAACAATAGCACAAGACACTTTTGTTTTCTTTTTACTGCATAAGAGACTTGTTTGTATTAAACATTTCAGTTCATTAAAATAAAGGAAAAACAAGCTCCACTACTTGAAAACGCAGTGGAATGCAGTAAGAGGTGGCTTGTCTTGTTGAAAGAATCAAATTTGTGGATGGTAGCTGTAGTGTCTTTATTAAATCCGTGGAGTTGTATTCTCTTTATTAAATCCGTCTCATTTTCACTCAGTCTATTTGATTTCTTTCTTCAGGGCATCTTAATGTGTTATTTCTACAGTTGAAACCTTTGTTATATGTTTTTTGTGGGGGAGGGGTGAAGAAATGAGAACAACTCTTTGGATTAATAATTTGAGTTTTCAATTTGTCTTTATTAAGGAGGCAGTTGTAGAGATTAAAAGTGGAAAAAAGAGGTTTATGGTTATACTTATTATCACAAAAGTAGGGCTCACAAAAATGAGGTAATTATTTGGAGTTGGAGGTGAAGTTCTAGCTGGTGGAGGGATTTAATTGATGTAGATAAGAGGGAGGGACCATACCAACATAATTGGTTCTCACAAAGGCCAAGAAAGTTGGTTGGAGATGGGTAGCTAGGTAGTATGACTCTAAGGGAATGATTTAACCTTCTATTGTGGATGGTAAATGAGAGTGACTTTGGAGATGGAGGGTGCTATTTCAATGGGTAGAACATATTGGTAGAGGAGTGCAAAGCAGTGATAAGTTATTTGAAACATAATTTTGAAGTAGATGGCAAGTGGTTGTGGGTGAAGGAGAGGACTGTTTGGGAAAAGATGTATATAGAATAATGGGCGGGTTGGTTCAAGTAAGGTCTTCCTTAGACAGAAATATTTGAAGTGATATCATTCAACATCAAATTATTGGTGTTTGTATATAGATAGATAGATTGTTTAAAGCCAAATTACTGACTAGTAACTGATTTGGAGGTGGAAAGTTGTGGGAATTTGTGATGAAGAATTAGTCAATCATTCTGTTTTACTCTATTGAGTGGGATGCTATGAAGCACGAATACAAACATGGACACCGGACACGACACAGACAGTAACACGCTGACACCACTAATAATTTGAGATAATCACATAATTCGGTCGGTGTAATTATATGTGTCCGATACGCGTCCGGTGCCGGGACATGCCTAATCTGAGGAGTGTTTGTGCTTCATAGGCGAGATGTGACATTTAAATGGATTAGTTTACATACTGTGATATGCTGCAAAGTTAAAGAACATTTAGGTCAGTTTGCAATCTTGGTGAACAGAGGGAAGACGTAGGATTTAGAAATAGAAGTTCGTTACAATTTAATCTGTATGTGTGTGGGTGAGATTGAATTGTTTATTGAGGATGCAAAATAAATTAGAAGTGAAATGGTTGAAAGTAAAAGGCTTTGGTTTTGCAATATTTCAATGGTGTAAGAATTCCCTTCATTGCTCTAGGTTAGTGCATTAAAAAAGTGGGGAGTGATTAAACTGAGGCTTTAACTTAGAAAAGAAGAAATGTTCAATTATAGGCTGTTAGTAAAGGTTTGAGCAACATCATGTGAATTTTTTTCGCTGTTGATGGACTGTTTTGTTCCAAGTCTTTCTGTAATGTTTTTACTGAAAAATGTTGGTCAGATTTGATAAAACAAGAGCAGGCTCTGTCAAAGTCATTTATGGTATGTTTGGGTTGTTGAAATGTAGGTGTTGATGCTGAGTTTCTTTAGCATAAAGGGGAGAATAGGTACAAAGGAGGAGGATTTGGGTTGTATGCAGTGCTTGTATAAAGGAGTTCAGGGTGAAGAGTGAATGTGTACTTAGGTGTTGTGTATGATAGATAGAATAACTTGTAGTTGGCAAGTGTATGAATAACTTGTAGTCTTGTATTATTGGTTAGTGTGAATAAAAAATTTAACTGTGCAAAAACCATTATGTTATCTGAGGTAAAAAGCTCAAACTCAAGCTCAGGTAATTTGGTCTCATGTAAATATGTAGGAAAACCCTCAGAAATATAAAAACTATTGAGATTTTGTTTCGGACTAGGACAAGATCCATGGGACATCACACGTAAAATATTTTCTTTAATGCATGTGTATCACCCTTCGAATGATGATCACCGTATGATTAAATCAGAGGATGATCCGCCAATTACATCATCATAAATGACTCAATGAAGTCAACTAGATTTCTCTCTAACTCTCCGTGAACTCCATTGTATAAGGACCTCTACACTCTGGAGAAAGATACACATTATTTTCGCTACCGCTCACCCACCTTAATTTCACACAAACTTGAGTGTATGGGTGTTTAGTATACACTGTAAACCTTCGTCGCATCTCAGCAACACTAACCATAGTTTGAGATCCACCTCTGATCAATTTTGAAAAACTCAAACTATATAACAAGAAGTTGTAAAAGAGAGTATGACTGTGAGCAACCCTTGCGGTGACTGGTGAGTGATCGATACATGAGAGGGGAATTCACAATACTAACTTTGGCACCGGTGTTTCCTTGTTTGTCAATAGAAAGTAGGCAAGCATTAAAGTTGATGATTTTGTCATCAATCATGATCAACATCACATAAGATTCAAATTCAACTTCTAATTTATCAATTCTGTCAAAGGTTTTTAACTTAAAAACTTTTAGAAAATTTCTATATCTTTAATCCATTTGTAAACCTGGAAATTTTCAATAAAGAAAATGAGACCGAGGATTTTAAATGGTATGACTATATTTGAGAAACCATATCTGAGGGATAGTAGGGAAATGGATGGTAGGATTATATTTGTTTAATTTTTGAAATACAACGATTTGATGAGCTCAAAAAGTAATCGAGAGATCAAAATCGCACATAAAATTGGTAATCCCAAACCCATAATTATATTTCAAATTGGTATACATACATTAATTGTTCTCGTACATGCGTGATTATACCATCACTTATACACCGGATTTCATCACAACTCTGCACTTAAGCGTGTTTGGAACCTCCTACAAAAAGAAGTCTTTATGTTACACCTATTAAAGTACCAAAAAACCATAACTGTTCTTGTGTTTAATCAAAAATAGTTAGTTGACAAATTGACTTAATGGTGTTTGAGCTCTTAAGATATCACTAGATTCCTGGTTCACATGTTACTTTCTTCTCGTGTTCATAGTTTGTTCACGTGTGCTCACAAGTGTTTCTTATCCATATCATCTGCTCCATGTGAACTCATCCACGTCGGTCCTCTATGGCTACGTCAACAACAAATTTACGTATATTCTAGGTCAAATTAACGATTTGATCAAAATCTAATAAATTAAAAACTGGGGATAAAATTATAAGATCATTCATTATAGGGATGTCCCTTTCAGAGGTATAAATCAATTTTTATATTTTGGTTCTAAGTTTTTTTTTTTAACAAGCGTCTTCGAAACTTATTTTACTTGAACTTAAAATTTGTTGCCTTTGATTTTAAAATTGATTTTTACACTCGAATTTATTGTTCAACTCATTTTTATATGAATGAATATATTGAAAAATAAATCATTTTATCTTCAATCCGATTTTAAACAATCAATTTAATCTAAATCAATTTTTTTTCCACTGCATAAGCAAACATCCCTTCAATATATTCTATTTTCTTTCTTGGGATTATGGGGAAACAATGGGTCGAACGGTCATGACTACCAAGGGCTATTGATGTTATATCATCATCCAAAATCATAAAAATGTATGTATCTATATATCTTACATCTTATATACTCATTACTCAACATATTTAATTTATAGTCGATGTGAAAATAACCACTAACACGGTCCAACTCCACTTCCAATTCAAAATTCGACAACTAACCATGTCAAACAAAATGGGCTAAACTCTTCTATTATAATGCGTCGTTCTTTTCAACACCAAAAAGGCCAAGCAGATCATTCATTATCTATACATGAAAAAATATAATTAGTCTGCTCAATACTATTTCTTTATGGAGAACACAGTATCATGAATATTCATTTGCATGTTGTTATTTTTTTTTATAATTTGAGTTTGAATAAGCACCGTTGGCTTTCATTTAGGTCATATCCTATGCCCCATGCACCGTTGGCTTCTGAATACTTTAATACTTTTTAGTATCTTTTAGATTCTATGGAATCCGTATCCACCCACTCCATCATCACTATGTCTATGCGCACCAAAACTTGCTCCTAGAAATATGCATCTTCTTTTTTCTTACTATTTTCTATTTTGGAAGGGTTCTACATTTCCATGAATGCAACATTGTAATATAAATATAGTTTTCCTTTAACATGGCTGTATAATATAGTATTAATTAGGCTAGAAGGCAGAAAGAGTTCCACGTTTCTGTATGTTAATTAAATAAAAGAGAAAATAGTGCATGCACAATGTAAAATAATTTTACCTGCAATAAGAATAAGCTTGTGGTGGATCCAAGCGGGCTCAAGTGCCTGAAGAGCATATTTTCCGAAGGAAATTTTATTACCTCGATAGACTTTTCGGGGGGGCGGGCTCTTCTAGCATTGGCATGGATTGACCAGAGACTGGGAGTAGTCGTCATCTTTGTCCATAGTAGTCATCCAGCGGAAAGACCACTTAGCGCAGGAAATCGAGAAGCTGCATTTGAGGTGGAAGTCAGACTTCTGTGCTGTATGATGAGGAAGACGTGGGTCGCTGTTCAGCAGACCCCGCCATTCGATCAAGGGCTTTCCTACACAAGTGGCCTCAAAGGGATATTTTTTTTATGGGATATGGTAGGTATTTTTAAAAGTGATTATAAATGGTCTTGTATAGTAATTTGATGAGTATACTAGTATAGTTATAAGTTTGGATTTTTGCTCCAAAAAATAAAAATGGATTTAAAGATATTTGTTAACTTATAAAAACATATGTCATCTAAATATTATTAAATAACAAATGCATCCCTATTAATTCTAAATAAAATAACCTGCATGGATTTTGAAATGAATGTTTAAAAAATAGACAACTAGAAGAGAAGACATGGCGTTAGTGGTGTCTTAAGTGCATGCTCTTAATGTAACTATGTTAGTTCACCGCTGCCGCCGGTGGCCAGTTTGGTCATGTCCCACCTGTGTTATCCGACAAAGCAACCGGCCCTCATATTAATTTATCAAAGACTTAAAGTCAATATTAACTTACTAGTATTAGTTCCCCTAAAAAACTAAGAAAATACTCAATATTATATTACTCATCTCCGTCCTAAATTATAAATCGTTTTGAAGAGAAAATTTGTTTCAAATTATAAATCGTTTTATAATACCAATGAAACATTAAATGTTATTTTTTCCACTATACCCTCAATTATTTTTTACTTTATATTCTTTCAAATCTTTAATTTATCTTTCCTATAATTGCAAAATGATTTATAAGATCTCTTTCTCATTCAACATTTTTTTTTGGAGAAGCTAAATTAGCCAACCTAAATTGACACATGGGAGAATCAAACCTGAGACCTCGAAGAGGAGCACAATATTCTCAATATCCTCTTTCTCATTCAACATTAATTATACTTCTTAATCTGTATGAAATAAGTTTGAGGGTAACCTTCTTCCTGAGTCTCGCTTTATCAACACCTTTAAGCTTGTTAGGTGTTATGATAGATAGGCTTCAATAGGTAAAGTTTATTCATTCTTATTTAAGTATTTTGTATTAGTTTGTTACTAACTGTTTGTTTTTAATATGCTCTCGCAAACACCATGTCGAACTTGCAAGAGAAGCTCATGAGGCTCAATAAGAAGAGTGCTGGTGGCAAGGCCACTACTATCAAGAAGAGAGATCCACGCAACATCAACATTATGATATTGGGTCAAAATTCTCGACCTTTCGACCACACTCTACAATCGTGAGTGGAATTTTGCTGGATGATATAGGATCTTCGCAACAAGTGATTATTCATTTGGAAGCGCGTCAACCAGGAAGGACAAAGTATGTTGCCTCTTCTCAAGGAAAGGGTCCCCAAGTCAATGAAGGTGTTGTCCAGACTCCAAATGGTCAACTTTTTAACCATTTTGAGTGTCTGGTCGAATGTTGATAAGTTCCACGATCAAGTCACTTTAACATTTTGTGGCACTGATGCTACGATTATCAACGACATTGGGCTCGTGGGACGGGGCTGAGCGATGACGAAGGGTTTGTTAGGGGAGATGAAAACTCTCAGCATGGCAGTGGCTTTGAATGACTCTGGTAGCGAGCTTAAGGCTAGGAATGATGGTTTGATTGGGGAGAAGCAAGTCCTTGAGGCCACGGTCGCCAAACTTGAAAACGACTTCGCTGACTATAAAGACAAGCACGAGATTTAGGCCGGGTTAATCACAAATTGTGCTAACTAGGATAAGGAGATTGAAGCCGTGAAGAAAAAGCTAGAGGAAGTTGAATATGTTCGTAAGCCTGCAAATGAGGTGGCATGCAAAATTGTCGCGCTTGAAGTTGAGAATAAGGATCTAGAATCTGCGTTGAAAACAACCATTAAGCAAGTTGAAGCTCAAGGAGATAACAAGCTTGAGGATTTGGCTGGACTGGACCATGTTGGACTCATCGCCAAAATCTAGGAGGTTCAACAAGATTTCATTGTAGGCACCCCTTATGGCTTCAATAATGTAGCGGCCCAGATGAAAGCACTCAATCTTGGTGTCGAGCTTAACACCAAGGGGGTCCATTTTCTGAAGGAAACGAAGGATGGCCTGCTCGTAGCGCCTGATGGCTTTGACGAGGAAGATGATGAATAAGAAGAAGAAGAAAATCAAGTCTGAATAACTTTGTAATTTTCTTTTCTTTTTTGATGAGTTGTAATCGGGTGTGATGCCACTTACAATGTGTAGCCCTCGTGGTTTACACCTAATTTGTGTAATTTGGTGGAAAGTGAGCATAGGGTTTCAGCAACCCCTTTAATAGCTCTTTTTTTTTTCTTTTTCTTCTCACTCTATGTAGTTGCCTCTCTACTAGGATTTTTAGAGCTAGGAACCTCTTTTCTTTTAACCAACAACTCCCGTGATGTTTTTTCATTCCCCGCTTCAGAACAGTTGCTCATACTAGTTGAGGAAAAGAATGACTTACTGCATGTTAATGAGTTTAGTTCCTTCTTTGTCTCCAAGTGAATCTTTAGAATAGGGGAAGCTCTCATCCAAGAACCATAGGCCTTTTCCTTCTCTTCAACATCATTATTCCCTTCACCATCTTGCCATGATTCCTCCTCACATTCCTTCATTTGTGTCTAATCCTTCCAAATTTGTAACAAAAGGTTGGCAAACGTTCGTATTTAAAAAAGATCCATATGTTCTGCTTTAATATTTCAGCACTAACCCACACTTTAGAGGATTCCTCATATCGATATCCCCCTTAATGTGTAACAATTTATCCATTATGTTGGTAGCTCATTGTTCAACTTCTAGGAACTTTCCCACTAGATTACTGATCTTCTTTGTCATCATGTTGATCTCAATTTTAAAGGTAGTTAATATATCCTTACAAAAAAGGGACAATGTGTAGATCCAGTTCTAACAAATGTTTCTGACCCAAAATTGTATCCAAGATCAATAGATTTCAGTCAAAAATACACGGGCCTGTATAGAGTATGTGTTTCGTATCTCCATATGACGTTGACTTAAAGAAAAAAAAGTTATTGTTTACATCCATAAAGGAGCCATCACCACATAACTCTAGCATAGCGAGAGTTGAGAGAAAAAGATATTCTCGACTGTGATTTTTCCTTTATCTTAAATAAATTATTATCTTTCTTTTCGGCTAGCGCATCATATTTAAATCCTCTTGAATCAAATATGAAACGTTATGTTCATCACTACTTCTGATGGGACTGGATTTTCTCAAGTAAAAAGATTGACAAATAAAATTTGAGCCTTCAAAAATAAAAGATAAAAAATTTAAAATATCAAAAATAAAATTTAATGTCTTGAATTGTCACACATGAGAAGCACGAGGATTTCTCACGGGAGAGAGAATACTTTTCCACTTCTAGGTGGGCTATCTCTTTCTTATCAACAAGAATCTAATTACCCAAACTAGAAATTATTGGACCAAAAGTCAACAACTTTATTAACCAAAGAAAATAATACAGCAAAATAAAGACAAATTATGTTTGCCAATCTCTAAACCCTCCCCATGTGTTTAAAAACTTCTTAACTTTTTAAATGTCTCCATCACCATACATAGTTTTACACATGTCAGATATTAGTGTTAATCGGTCCCTCACTAGTATTATCAACAAGAGTAACTATGCTTTGGTTGGGTTCCCATGAGACACAATAAGGAATCCCCGTTTTTGCTGTGTTTGGATTCAAATACTGATTCATGGTATATTCCAACCTGATGCACATCAAACAGATATAGATGCATACTGTGAGTAAGTACGTGTCCCCAATTATTAATTATGCTTGTGTTTTCTTTTCCAGCCTTTAATAATTATTAATTTGCGTCAAATAATGTAGATCTCAGCCATTAGTCTTGTCTTACCTAAATAAAATAATTGATAGTTAGTTCTCGCGAACATGATTCAGTTGGTATAAATATCATATAATATATGTAAAATCAAAGTTAAATGTCGAATATCCCAGGTATTTATCTTAAATAAGTAAATTTCTATTTACCAGACTACTTGACAAAAAAGAAAAAAATAATTGATAGTAATATTAGATTTATCAATAATTTAAGTCATTTTTCTATTTTCATCATTTAAGGGAGAATCTTTATAGTATACTAGTATTTATGATCAATTACATAAAAAGATGCATGATAATTAAAAATATTTTGATAAGAAATAACTAATGCGATTAAAAATTTGAAACGAATCCAATAGAAAGGGAAAAAGAAATTTCTCAAGATTATATTGTAATTTTTTTGTTTTGAATGGAAAGATGCTTTCATTAAACCGATTAATCCAAACAACATATGAATTAGACGTTGGAGTAAATTTAGCTAAATAATGAGTAGTTTGATTTGACACACGCCTAACATGAGTAAAACTAATATAATTAAAACTAGAATGTAACTTGGTGCACTCCACTGCAGTTGTATCCAAGTAGGGCGAGACATGTTGTTTGTTTGTGAGAGCCTCAATCACATTACTAGAGCCTCAATCACATTTAACCTTAAGGGTGTGTTTGTTTCAAGTTATATTTGTTGATTCTCGAAAATAAAATGGCAAGAATATATATGTCTATGTTTGTTACAAGTTTACTAAATTTTATTCTCGGGTATAAAATGTTCCTAGGAATAGAAAAAAAAATTCCAAGGAAAAATGTGGGAATAAAGTTCTCATGAAAATGGGAATAAATTCATAAATAGTTACCTATTATAATCCATATTTTTATGGTTTCTAGGAATATTATAAAGTTAACCAAACATATTTTTCCTAAATACTTTGGAATAAAATTCCATCTTTATATCCCAAAAAATGTTATTCCTAAGAATAAATTTGATAAACTTAAAACAAACACACCCTAAGAGATAAAAACAAACAATCTCTTGCGAATTTAAAACCTTTCAACATAGTCATTGCTTCCGCAACATTAGAGTCTGAGAAAATTGGCAAACACCAACAGCTAGCCGCTGCTACCAGCCCATCTGCATCTCGAATAACAACAACTAGACGTCACCATCCTTGCTATGATGGAACTGCAACATCAACATTTAGTTTATAATAACCCGCATGAGGATGACACCATCTAATGTTGTAATTTAGAACACCGCTAATATGAGTAATTTGTTTTTTTTAAGGAAACACAATGAGTTTTTTTTAACAACAAAAAATGGAATATATTGAATAATTGTTAATATTAGAGTAAGTTACACTTCTCTCCTATGCTAAAATATACACTCACTTCCTCTCTGATGCAAAATATATTATAAAACATCTCACTCCCCTTCTTAAAAGAAACTTGAATTACATTCCCTCCCCTCTTATCTTAAAATCTACGAGTTCCTCACTTAATATTATTATTTTTTTATTTCTAATGGTCTAGCAAAAAAAATGTATCTCACTCTGAAGAAAAATAGTATTGTGGGTTCATTTTAATATAATCAAATTTTGAATGCATATTTTTCTCTTTTTTTTTGTCAAATATTTTTCTCTATTTTTTATTCACAATTTCATTAACATCTAGTTTTAAACTCTATTATAAACTATTAAACAACAAAAAATAAAATTAAAATGAGTCAAAAAAATTAAAAATGATAAAATATGGTTATTTGAAAGTGAATTTATATTCTAAATTATAAAGTTAATAACAAAATATTGAAATTTATATTTTACTCTAAAAAGAAAAGATATTTAAATTTAATTATCATTGACATTTAAATTACAAAGAAATGAATTTATTTTTCTTAAATGATGGTTCATAATTAATTAATATTTAAAAAATATTTATTTATGTTAAATTAGATTAAAGTGTAGTGCATAATTAATTATTAAAGGAGAGAGTTGTCCTTCAAACATCTCATAGAAGAGGGAATATAAATTTTATTTTTTAAAGGATTAGTGTGTATATTTTAATATAAGAGAGGAGGGTTGTGTAATTCATGCTTCTTTTAAAAAAAGAGAGTGTAATTTCCTCTTAATATTATTATATATCCAAATAGGTAAATATATCTTACATTAAAAATCTCACAAATATACATCTTGAAATATAATTGGATATATGTATAAAATGATCTTGTTAGTACTTCATGCATTAATATATTTTTCCTTTAAAAAAAATGTATTAATATATCGCAAAAATATCTACATATATTACAGAAGATACTTACAAGTCGAGTTAAATGATGCTTTGAGATGCTACAAGCATCTATGCATGAAACAGTGTGAATTGACAAAAGTTAAAAACAAACAAAATGCAATCATTTTTGTTTGTATTGCATGTTGTTATAGAAGAAAATAAAGAATGAAACACAAAACAGAAGAAGCCAAGAAGAGCTGCAAAATTAGGTGGGGTGAGGATACAGGAATCGAATCCATGTGTGAATATACTGCAAATATTTTACCTAATTTCATTTTGGTAGGTACAATAGAAATGAACCTTTCTTGAATCCCTAGTTAATACTTTCTGCCACTCACGTGAGAGACATCTTTGCTGAAAATGACACACTTGTTTTTATTAATTAATTAGTAGTTATTTTATTTTCTCTCCAATTATTTTAGTTTATTTATTCCATTTTGACAAGATTCGAATCGAGGGTAGATGCTCGATTGTAGATTCTAGATATCAATGCTGTGAGCTTAGATACGAAATGGAGTGAGATAAGAGATGGGTTTGCCTTTTTATTTATTTATTTTCTTTCTAAGAATTAAGAACAGTTTTGTGGTCAGAATATAATTAAGAACTGTGGTCAGAATATAGTAGAGGAGAAAATAGTTTAGGGACATAAATTAATATTCTATATTTGAAACATAATTTAAATACGCTGAGATGAAACATAATATTCATATGATTAAACTCTTTCCTCCTTCACCTCAAAGGTCAAAAGTAAATCAAAATCAATTAGATGAAGAGTGTATAGAAATAAAAGATGATGGAGTAGATTTCTAACAACTAGTTTATTTGATCAAAATAAAATAAAATAAAGAGAGAATAAATAATGTTTGTTGGAATTTACCTCCAGACAGAGTCACGCCGCCGTGCCGGAACTAGGGTTGTGGTGGTTTTTTTGACCCTCTTGTTTCTTTTCCATTCTTTTCCGATATGTGCTTATTTGTTTTATTGTTTTCGATCCGGTTCTGTTTTCGTTCATCCCGATCTGATTGTTACGCCGTTCACGACTGCCTGCTCTCCGGAGATCTCCACCTGCTGCTGTTCTCGTTTTGTTGGTGGTGGTGGGAGGGTTGTGGTGGTGGTGCGGTTACAGACTTTGATTCATACTGTTTTGAGGTGGTCACTGAGTTTTGGTGTTGATGGGGTGGTGGTTCAGTTGGAGTTTTGTGTGGTTGTGGTGGTGTTGGGGGTGGTGATGTGTCGTGCAGATTTGTGTCCGTTTTCGGCGGCTGAAGGCGTGTCGGTTGTTGGGTGGTTCGGTTGGAGCGTAGGTGGTGACAGGGTGGTAGGTAGTGGTGACAGGCGTGTGGTCTAGAGGGGTGTGTGTGGTGCCGATATGCGGGATCTGTTTCCAGCGACTGCAGGTGTAAAGACATCTCTTTCATTCGCGATTAATCCTCCTTCAACGAACTCACGAATTGTTTTATGTAGTAAGGATCGTGGGGGTTGTGGTTGTTCGCGCCGGTAGTCGTGGAGCTTCAGATTTTGCTTGTTTGGTGGCAGACCCCTGGCGTCACTGTGTGTTCGTTATTTTTACTATTTCGATGATGTTTTTTGTTTGTGTGATGGTGGTGATGTGTGGTGGTGGTGTTTCAGATGAGGTGGTGGTTGTGGGGGAGCGTGGGGCTGTCTTGTTTAGGTTTGGATGGATGATCATGGTTTTTTGGACTCGGATTTGGTGTCGAAAATGTTTGCGGACAAGAACTTTATAAGGGGGTAGCTGGTGTTGTTTAGGTGAGGAGGCATGTGTTTGGTGGGGGTGATTCCTTTTAGAGGTTGCCTTTGTTACTCAGGTCATTGTCCGTCGTTACTAGCTCTTGTTTGCGTTTTTTTTTGGGTTGTTAAGGTGTTTAAGGTGTTTAGAGGGAGCGGGTCCTTTTGTGCTGAGCCTTTTCCTTTTGATCTGTTTGTTGTTTGCACCACCGCATATCATGTCGTTTTGTCTTACTCTTTGTGTGCTGGTTTTCCGGTGGGCTGGTTATTTTTGCTTCGAGATCGGGAGTCGGTGTCTAGCTGCAATCTTGTTTGGCACGATTTGGTGTTTTCTCTGGTGTACCGGGGGTGAGGGGTGCCCTTCTGTTTTGGTCATAAAGTCTGGTGGGCCGATCACTTTTGATTCGAGATCAGGAGTTAGTTTTTTGGCTCAAGTTAGGTTTTGGGCTTTGTATGATTTCTTTCGGTGGATCGGAGATCGAGAGGTAGTGGAAGCTGAATGATCTTTCAGATAGGAGCTTTGCGGATGTGGTTCAACTTTGGTGTTCAGGACTGGGTGTTTTATTTTAATGGGTGTTTTTCCTAAGGGGGTGAGTAGTGACGATGGGTAGTTGGATATCGTTTTTACAGTGGTCGTTTTCGTGAAGGAGTCTGTTTTAGGTGGTGAAGTGTATTTTTGTGGGTGTTGTCCTCATGGTGTTTTTAGGATGTTTATTTTCGGGTGTTCCGCCTATATACGACACCTTTTATTTGTATTCTCAGTTTCATTGGTCTCTGTTCTTCTTGAGCAGGAATCTGGTTGTTTAATAAAATTTGCTGTTAAAAAAAAATGTTTGTTGGAGATGAAGACGTGAGGAAAGTATGATGTTATGAACTGCTCTCCTTGAAACAAGGGGAGAAGAAAAGTATTTTTAGAAGGAAGTTCTCCATGGTCACGAATCACGATTACTTGATTTTAGATACATTTATTTATAAAAAAATGTAAAAAAGAAAATAATTAGCTAAAATATTTTGTATTTGTTTGTGTACGTGTTTAGATATTGTGTTTAAATAGTTACACCGTTCAATAATATTATAATTTGATATATATTTTATAAATTGGTTGTTGGATTGAAGGTTTATATTATACAAGTTATCTCTATAAACTTTTATATTAATCTAAAGTTATTATTATGTTGTTGAGATACATCAAGAATAACTTTGTCTAATAAAATAACTTTGTCTAATAAAAATATTTACGACGTTAGTATATAATCTCCTCAATAAAATATAAAAATAATTTAAATTTTTATATAAAAGTGATGATTTATAAGATTTAAAATTTGAATCCAACAAGTGCTTTTGTAAAATATGTATCAATTATAATGATATTAAGAGGTGTACTATTACACATGTGTTACACCGATGTAATTTGATTTCATTCATCAACGAAAAATTGCAACAATTTTATAAAATTGTCCATATTAACCATCAAATGTTAATCGTTGTTATAAATGTATATTAAGGTATAATTAAATTCAATACACAAATATAAAAAAATATTTAATTTATAGGAATGATGTTTTGACAACTAATTTTAAACAACTTTTAGTGACAACATTTTTTCTCCATTCTTATTGGACAATAATAATAGAGAAAGAAAAAAAAGGAAGAGAGAGAATAAAAGTACACTGAAAGTAGGAGAGAGAGTTGTTACAAAAGTTGTTTAAAAGTGGTCATTTCTCCATAATTTAAGACACAAAATATAACATTCACCTTTTTTATTAGGAAAATGTTAACTAGTCTCCAACAATGGCCACATGACCAAAATAGTTTTTAGACGCAAATACAAAACGAGATTCTCTTCAAAATATTGAATCATTTTTTTTATCAATCTCCTTTTTATTATTAAAAAAACTTATAATATATTTGTGCCCAAACACTATTTATTTGATCTTATGACCATATTAGAATTTTTCGCCCAACAAATATGGAAAAATTATCTTAAGAATATAAAAAATATTATTTCTAACACAATTTTTTTTTCTTTCTTATTTCCTGTCTGGATAACTAATGACTGTGTTATCTCCATAATTTTTATGGAAGATTGTCATAGAGTGATATTTTGCCTGAAGCAAAAACATGTGTTTATTTTTTTAGTAATACATTTTTTCTTGTACTGTACCCAAAAATAAATAAAAATAAACTATTTCTGTGTTGATGATGAGGGAGAATAAACTTGTTAACTTAATCATCATGACTGTAATAAACCTTTGCATCTGCTCATAAAAATCACTAGTCAACCTGGCGCCACCATACCACTATCACTACCTACTTTCTACTCACTTATACTACATACCAATCCTCTCTCTCTCTCTCTCTCTCTCTCTCTCTCCGACAAAGATTCAACATCACTAACCTGTAAATTTAAGCACAAGTCATTGCAACAAAACACAAACTTTCTAAACACTGGTCCCTCTTGAATTACAACAACAAAGAAGAAGAAGAAGAAGAAAGTATGGGAATACTATACGATGATGTAGTTATTATGAGACCACCAGAGAAAGAAGGTGACCCAACTGTCATTACTGTCAATTGTCCTGACAAAACTGGTCTTGGTTGTGACTTGTGTCGTATCATACTCTTCTTTGGTCTTAACATTGTTAGAGGAGGTAACCACCCTTTTCTTTCTTAACATTCTTCAGAATTTTTTGAGATTGAATTCCGTTTAAAAATCTAATTTTTATCATAAATTCTTCATTTTTCTTTGAATTTGAAAAATGGGTATTTGAGTTTACTTAATTTGAGAGATTGGTTTGTTTTGGTTTCTGTGTTTAACACTTTGAACCTATGTAGCACTGATATTTCTGATTGAAGACGTGTCCCGGTGTGTGACACAAGTAGGACATTGAATCATGTCATTTTCTCAAAATTGTATTAGTGTCTGATGCGTCAGTTTTGTGTCTGGTGTCCGTGGTTTGAGTCGGTGTTTAATAGCTTTGAAGTGAATTTCATAAATTTGAGATTAAGAGTAACAATTTTTTTGGTTTTTGTTGTTTTTTGTGTGGTGATAAAGACGTGTCAACTGATGGAAAGTGGTGCTACATAGTTTTCTGGGTGGTTGGGAAACAGAAGACAAGGTGGAGTTTGTTGAAGAAGAGGATGGTTGAAGCATGTCCTACTTGTTCCTCAGCTTCTGGAATCTCATATTATCGCACTGATTTGCAGCCACCTAAGGTTCCTGATGTTTTCCTTTTGAAATTTTGCTGTCGTGATCGAAAAGGACTATTACACGGTAATTTTGGGAACTGAACGTAGATGTTGAAGTTTGTGTGTATGTTTGGTTATGCGGTGACAAAATTGATTATTTCATTATGTAGAATTGATTCTGATTAAAAGTGTTTCAAGTTAGAATCAATTTTGGATGCAAAATCAGTTCTACTCGAGAGCATATCCAAACATCTAAAAATCAGTTCTACTCCACCAAAAATGGAGCCAATCATACACTATGTGCATGTTGGAATCAAAGTGGTTTTGTGAAAATCACGGTCGCACACACCGTGATTTTATTGAAGCTCCAAAGTGTAGTTTTTTGAAAAATCATGGCGGCTCATACTGATTTTCTCAAACTCACACGAATCCAAACATGCATGTTTTACCTTGCTCATGTTGATATAATTTAGACACTACAGTTACTAATTAGTCCAAGACTTCCTTCTTGATATCAATTTGTTTGGCAAATAAACAGAATATGATATAACTTATAAGTACGAGAATCAAGACTTTGAGACTTCTTGATATACTGTGGTTTTTCTTTCATCAACTTCTAGGTGTTATTTTGCTAGCCTTGTAATGACCAAAGCTTGATGGTTGATGAATTAAGACCTTGCATTTAGTTTCTGTTTGTTTGTTATTTTCTTTTTTTGGTACTTTTGTTTTTCATATCTGCAAAATTTGCAAGTCTTAATTCATATATCTTCAATCGTTGGTCACAATGAATTCGGTTTGATTGTTATGAAAATCATGCAAATAGGAAAGTGAACCGGTTTCCATTAGACAGACATTGATGTCAAATTCTAGAATGCACTCATAAAATTTGAAGCTTCATTATATGTTGTTTAAGATACATACATTCTTCCAGAATTTTGCAACATTTCCAAGATATAATGATTATTTATGATTTGAAGTTATGTTAACTCATGTCTTATTTGTAACGGTGACAGATGTTACAGCTGTTCTTTGTGAGCTAGAGCTTATTATTACCAAAGTTAAGGTTTCCACCACACCTGATGGCAAAGTCATGGATCTGTTTTTCATCACAGATACCAGGTTTTTACATATTCTATTAGCTACACTATAATTGCTAGTTCATTTCTCCCGAAACATCTTCATCGTTTTACTAAATGCCTCTTTGATGACAATTCTATCTCCTTTGAGTTTACTTATTAATTTACTTGTTAATCTTGAATCTACAATAACAGGGAACTTCTTCATACAAAGAAGAGAAAGGACGATACGATCCAACAATTAAAAGATATTTTGGAGGATTCCGTCCTTACTATCGACATTGAATTGGTTGGCCTGGAAATTACTGCTTGCTCCCAGGCATCTTCATTCCTTCCAGCTGCAATCACAGAAGACAATTATAATTTGATGTTGCCTGACTCGGTTCGAAGTGGAACTCTCCGATCAGATTATGTTTCTATTACGATGGACAACATGCTTAGTCCGGCTCATACCCTCTTCCAAATTATGTGCCAAGACCACAAAGGTCTTCTTTATGACATCATGAGAACTCTAAAGGACTACAACATTAAGGTATGCTAATTTAAAATCATGATAAATCAATGTTTCTGGATGTTAATCTTACTACCTCTGCAGTCACCTTTAGTATCCTTAATGTACAAACTAATTTGTCGCGTAACCAGATTTCATTCGGGCGTTTCACTACAAAACCTCGACGAAAATGTGAGATGGACCTGTTCATCATGCAAGCAGATGGCAAAAAAATAGTTGACCCTAACAAGCAAAATTCTTTATCGTCGCGCTTTAGAATGGAACTACTTCGTCCACTCAGAGTAGCTATTGTGAGCAGAGGCCCTGATACCGAGCTTCTGGTTGCAAACCCTGTCGAGTTGTCCGGCAATGGACGGCCTCTAGTTTTTTATGATATTACTCTTGCTCTCAAAATGCTCAACATTTGCATATTTTCGGTAATTACTGATCTCCTTCATGCTTCCGACTGTTCACTGTTTATGAAGTCTGCACAATGTTCAAACGTCTAACTTCCTTGATCAGTGTTTAGTTACTAAAAAAAAACAAGTAGTTAATAAATGTTACTTAGGTAGATTTTTTTTTTACTCAAACCAAGTTAAGTCGTTTCATTGCCAATAAAATTTAGAATACAGCCAAGAGGAAAAATGTAAGTCATTATGAGGAGCATAAGAGATAGACGTCTTTATTAGAGCATGAGCGCCACCATTAGCTTGCCGTAAAACAATCTGAAAGTTGTTGTTATTAGCTAAAATGGTTCTATAATCATCTGTGATAGAGCCATATTATGATCTTTTAGATTTTATATCGAGTACATCATCAATAACTTATTTGCAACCAGGTTAAAAATGACGTTTCTAGGATAGTAAGCTATTATCCAATGAAGAGCATTAATCAGACCTCACTAATCCGCTATGTAGGTGGAATATTTATCAGAATAGATAAATATTTTTTAGTTTATATGTTGTTATTCACAATTTCTTTTAGTTTTTCGGCTGACAATGTGTTAATATTTGGTTCTGGTTAATTGTTTCAACAGGCTGAAATCGGGAGACACGTGATTGAAGACCGTGAGTGGGAGGTTTATAGAATCTTACTCGACGAAGGGGAGGGGATGTCTGTTCCAAGGAACAAGATTGAGGAGGGAGTTTGGAAGATGCTGATGGGTTGGGACTAATCCATTCCACCTTTTGGATAAACTTATGCCCATGTACATATAATGATATCATTAAGTTATTAGAAGTAATTGTGAAATATATAGTATGCAAATTATAATCTTTGCCAAGTTATATGTTTTTATACCTTTTGTAATTCTAACTTAATGTATATAAATTAGAAGGCACTAGCAAGTAGATGAAAATGAAGTGAATGTTGTAAAGTGGTAAATCTATTCACTTCTTTCATGGTCTGGTGGTAACTATAATAATTGATGTTAAATAAATAAAGTGGTAATTTCTACTCTCCATTAAATTCAATCCATAGATCCATGTGATCATTGATACATATCTTCATACAAATTACCAAAATATGCTTAATCATTTCTTAATTTTACCTACTTTTTCACCTCGCACTACATGAGTTTGTATCCAGTTTATCTGGTTGATATATAAAAATGGGTTAATTAAGTTTTTAGTCCCTATAAATATTCACAGTTTTGTTTTTAGTCCCTACAAAATAAAATTACACTTTTTAGTTCCTATAAAATTTTCCATTAGTATTTTTAGTCTCTATAAATTTTTCCATCAGCACTTTTAGTCTCTGTAAAAAATTTCCATCAATAGTTTTGGTCCCTAAAATGTTTAAGGAAAATGTCACAGGGACTAAAAAGTGTGATTTTATTTTATAAGGACTAAAAACAAAACTGTGAATATTTACATGGGTTAAAAACTTAATTAACCCTATAAAAATCATTATTCCTAGCCACTTGTAATTAAAGGGTGAAAAATATTGCAAAAACATGATGATTAATAATAACATGTGCACATGTATAATATAAACTAATTAAAGGGAAAAATTCTTTCTAGTGTGTTTTCTGGATGTTAATAATACCATCCATTTACAAATGCTACAAAGATACCTTGAGATGCCATCACATACACTAGCATTGCATTCATTCCAATCCATTCGAAAAACAAGAACGGAGTACGAATTACCCGAACATCAATCTGTAAAATGTTTCCGAGAGTATTCAATTTATTTGCTCAATCTCTCTAAGATAGCTTATGAAAATAACTTATAGCTTATATGGAAACAATTTAACTTTATTTTATCATTTGTAATAGAGTAAATTCATACATAAGTACTTGTATAATTAACGTTCATTGGAACTGTCAATCCAGATAGGGTCATAGACATCGTAGCACACACTTCACTAATTTCAGTGTTTTCTATGGCAACCCTCAAATTAGATGGTTGTCCATACACAAAACAAAAGAAGGTGCCAATATTGTTACTCTGTATCACATGTGAGCAAGAAAGAAGTCACACATTAGATGTAAATGTGACTGTCACGCATCATATAAGTGAGAAACTCATATTCCCAGTGCCGTAAGATTTTAGCTTAAGATGTGGTGTACAAGTCACTAGTCTGTTTTCTCTTAACTCAATGTGATGATACGGTAATGACTTAGACTCCACCGGTGACCCGACGGTTACTGAAGTGGCAGCACCATGAAGGTACATTTTTCTTTAAATAGACTGGTTCTGGCAGTTGTAGCATTCCTGCATTTCCACAGGAAGATAATGGTCATCCAGAGAAATGAAGTTATGTATTTTTCATTTTCTGGAGGAGATAATTAAACAAGTTATAAAGTGGTCAAGTAAATTTGAAATATATTATAGTTAAGAAAATTCTAAATCTCTGTCACATTTTATGTTTTTATAGATTTTTTTTTTTTTGCTTTCGCACCGGTTTCCGATCACTAATGGTCATGGGCGGTTCTATGGCCCAACGACCCCGGGCTCCGGCCCAAATTTTTTGCAATTTCTTATGTAAATCTCTATGAATTTCTTATATAAACTCCTATACATTGGGCAATTTCTTTAGATTTTTTTATTATTTGCTTGGAATTTCTTATGTAAACCCCTACAAATGTGTTGCAATTTTTTTTTGCTCGGGCTTTACAATAATCCTGGCTCCGCCACTGTCAATGGTGGACGACTAATCCGGCTCGTGCGTAGAGGCATGCGCACTGGCCAAGCGTTGTTCCTCCTGGGAATTGAACCTGATATTCCCCGCGTACGTCCTTGGAAGGAGCTCCTTGCCACTGGATTTTGTAGATTTTGTAGGTCTAACTTAATGTATATAGTTAACCAGAGGGAGGAAGCAAGTAAATGAAAATGAAGTGAATATTGTAAAGTGGTAAGTCTAGAGTTGTTCACATTTATGTTCTGGTGGTAACTATAATAATAAACTTCCAAGTTTATAAAGTGGTAAATGAAGATCAAGTTTTACTTTTTGATGCAATGTTAACTAATTTCTTCTCTCCATTAAATTTATCCAATCCCTAGAAAGATCCTTGTGATCATTGATTCATATCTTTATACAATTTAAATACATATTAATTGTTTTGTTTTTACTTACATTTTCTCCTCACACTATATACATATACCAAGCCATTTATTCTCTCTAAGTATACTCTGAATTTGTATGTGTTCATTTACATACTCTGTTAACACAACCAAGAAAAAAGGTAAATAAAAACTAAGGTATCACACTTTTGTAGGTAATCTTATCAACAAACAACTGATTCTAAATTAACAACTTAATTACAATTTCCAATATATTCTTAGTTTGTGCAAGATTCCAGCAACAACTCCCCAGAAAGTGATTTCTGCAAAGATGACATATAACAAAGTTCCCAATCTCTCTGAGTGCCAAACATTGATGAACACATGATTTTGTATCCAGTTTACCTGATTGATGATTTTATCATATGCCATAAAAATTATTAGCTTATTAGTCCTAGCCACTTGAAATCAAAAGGAAAAAAATTATGTAAAAATTGACATGATGATTAATAAAGTATGCACCATATATAATATAAATTAATCATGGGGTAAAACTCTTACAAGTGAGTTATCTGGATCTTTGTAATACCATCCATTTACAAATGCTGCAAAGATGCCTTGTGCTGCCATTACAAACACTAGCATTGCATTCATTCCAATCCATTCCAAAAACAAGAATGGAGTACGAATCCCCCAAACATCGATCTGTAATTTGATTGATCAATAATATTAAACAAGAATCGTAAGGTTGAAGTAAAATAAGAATGGTTTAGTGTATGTTTTGATTGTCGGTGAGTTTTTCATAATCACACTGACTCTATGATTTTGGGAAGATCCAAAGTGTAGCATTTGCAAATAAATGTGGTGACTCACCCTAACTATGTCGTTTTCACCGTCAATCTAAATATGTGCTTAATTTATATACACTGTCAGCGTAAACAGTTTTTTCACTGTCAATCAATCATGATCAACAGATCAATAAAAACGTAGACTTAACATCACTTGTAAAGTCACTTTTCACGATTGATTATGATTTGCTTACGGTGTAAAACTTTTTATACATGCAACATATTAAAATTATACACTGGAAAGAACTAAATGATGACCAACAATTGATATTAATTAAATATTTACCAAAATGTAGAAGACAGAGAAGACAATTCCAGCTGCTCCAGATGTGAAACAAACATAGCTAATGCTGTACAATTGCTTGTTAATTGGAATAGCTGCATTATTCCATAGAGAATATTTTATAACATTAATTGTCATACTTTAATGGTAATACATATCTTGAATGAGTTTAATCTAACCATTAAGAGGTTAACAAAGACAAGTTTCACTAGCTTACCATTTGTAAAATGAAGAATGATGCCCACGATGAATAGCACAAACCCCATTGAGAGCCATTGCTTGAGCCTCTCAGAATGACCCTGTCAAAATATTTCAAGTTTTTACTAACTTGCATTTTTATTTTTTTTGAAGGAATACTAACTTGCATTTATGAAGTGTAAATTTTAAGTATGTGCATTTAATAATAGCATAGGGTAAAATTTGTAACCTTGAAATGAATCAAGACATGTCCGTAGTGGATACCAATGGTCCCAGATAGGATAGCTGATATAGAACTAGTAAAAAGGATCAAAAGGTCATTAAACTTTTTTTGTTGTGCAAATAATTTTAAAAAACATTGTAATATAACTAAATCATATATGCTATTATTCATGACTTGCTTTATATCAATCTATCATTCATTAATTAATGAATATCTATTTTGGAAAAGAAAAAATACCTCAAGAAACCCTCAGGTTCAAAAGGAGCACGACACCAAGTTGGTGCATCCTTACGAAGAGGACCATCAGCTGGAGAACTGAATGTACAAGCCTGTAAAATTAATATTGATGTCAATTTGAGTTGAACAAATTAAGGAATAAATATTTATGAATTCGTCACTTTTCACTCATTCATTCATTTACTATAAACTCACCTTCAAGCGACTCCAAACAGGTTGAGAGTAAAGATGATTAACCCCCCAAAGTTGTCTATCCACATACCCAACAGCGTTACATGCAGGACCTAAGTGTCCTCGCATCCCACATATCACCTTGTAAAAGGAAATGTTAAAAAAAAAATAATCTTAGTCTTTACTTAAAATTAATTAATAATTTAAGGTAGAATAAGGATACACATAGTGAGAGATTAATTACTGTGTATCTCTTTAATTTGGAACTGTTGTAATCCACAAAACTCCAATCTGGAACGTAGAGGCTGAAAGTAGTGACCATGTAAATAACAAATGCCACAAAGCCCCCAAGCCTATGTAACACAAAAAAATTAATTTGCAATTAATTATTAATCAAAGCTTAGTAAAAACTAAAAATGTATGATAGATATTATTCAATTTAATTTGAATTTTGAATGTGAAATGTGTTGCTTTTCTCACCATTGCCATCTATAGCTAGTAAAAATGGATAGGTATCCAGGGCTCAAGGTTGTAGGTCTAAGCTTAGTGGTAAATGTCTCTATTAGAGCTACAATGCAATATACAAGAGCTATCCTCTGCATTGACACAAAAAATACAAAATAAGAACTATATATTCAAGAACTGAGTTGATGAGAATTTTAACAAGGTGATTTAATTAGGCTTGTGTATAGATTAATTCAATTACGTTAATACCTGAAGAATGCCACACCATCTGATAAATTTCATGTCAACTCCATATGAGAGATCATCAGGGGCATGAGAGTATCCACCTACAGTTTGTCACACAGTCAAATATACACACACACTACATAAATAACTTTTTAATTTAGATTCTTTAACAAGTCAAATATTAAATAATACAATCAAGATTAAAACATTATCACTCACTCAGCTCGATCGACCCTGCCCACTCATCGTTAATTATGAGTTATACTCAAAAGTAAACATTTATCATTTAGAGTGAAAGACTCATTTATGTCCTTCACAATTTACTCGTGGCTCAATTTAGTCATTGACAAAAATAAAACTCAAAGTAGTCTTTAACATTCTCATACCGTATAAAAATGTCAGAGAGTAATTTGATTTTTTTTTTCTCAGGGGCTAAATTGAGCCGCAAGAAAATTATGAAGAACTAAGTTGGATATTCACTATCGTTTATTTAAAAAAAAATTTAGTTAAAGAATATTTAATTATTTAAGAAAGGTGTTCACTAATACTACAAAGTGATAATTTATATGTTTTCTATATAATAACTATTTAAATATTTTATATATATACTTTTGTTTCTTTAGCCAATGTTCTAACAACACTCCTTACTAAGTCGCCAAGTTTGAGTTTAATCATGATGATGTTGAAACATAGAGGTAAAGGTTTTTAGTTTACCTTGCAAAAGTAAACCCCAGAAGAGAAGCTTTAATGTTCTAAAAATTATCTTCTTCACCGCAACATTAACTTTGGGAATTCTCTGCATTGTTACTTATGAGTTACAATCAATAAACTATATAGATATACATGAACTAGAAACTAGAAATAATCATACAGAAATGAGGATATAGCTCTTTGTTAATTAAGTGACATTGCATTACATGCATAGTATAATACCTTTAATGCAAGGGCTATAGCAACTCCAACAATGAAAAGAAAAAAAGGCATAACGAAATCAGCCAATGTACATCCATTCCATGGTGAGTGATCAATTCGAGGATAAGCTCCACCAGCATCATCCACCAATATCATCAACTGCAAATATTGTTGTATTATATATGCAACACAATATATTTTATTACAAAAACAATATACATGAGGAGTGATTTAATTCATTCACATATACATACATACAACGTCAACGTAAAAAAAAGGTTAGATCATCATTAATATCAATCGTCAGATAAAATATTTTATTTTCATTATGACTATTTCTAAAGTTACACATGATTTATTATGATTGATTGATAGCGTAAAATTGTTTAAAGTGACAACGATGTATCAAAATTAATATATAATTTTGAGATACATAGAAAACTTAACAAAATTATCTTGGAAAAGTGTGTACTAACCACGATGGTGAGGCCCCTAAATGCATCAAGAGTTGCAACCCTACTTTTTTTGTGCTTAACCTCTTGCTCCTTTGGTACTTGCTGAACTGACTCTCCCTCTAGTGTGGTCCTTATGTCTCTCTCATGCTCAATTGAATCTCCACCACCATTGGTTTCTAGCTTTGCGGTATGCCCATACTCATTATGGGGTGAGTTGATTCCTTCTTCCATTCTCTTGGCTTCATCCATGGCTGATTAATTAATATTGTTTTGGTGGAATCAATCAATAACATGTGGGATTAAATAGTAATGGCAGCTAGCTAGAGCACATATATATAGTAGTAATGTCAAGGAGGAAAAAGCCAAATTAATGAAGTGGAAGACCTGTTGTGTTATGTTTTCAATCAATATATAATATATGATTGGTACATATAGCATATTATATGGTAATCATATTCACAAGAGACGCATAATGAGTCTTGATTTGATGAGAAAGACAGGGAATTGGATCCAAATTAATTTTCATATACCATGTTTTGGAAACATTGTAATATAAAATTAAGGAGAAATATTAAGTGAAGAAGTGTGTTCATATTAATATTAATTATGGTTAAATATGTTTTTGTCTCTAGATATGTTAATTTTTTGTTTTAGTTCCTCTAAAAAATTCTTCAACTTTTAATCTTTCAGAAGTTTTTCATCTTCATTTTTAGTCCCTCTTTTAAAATAAACTTACATGTAGAATTTATATTTTTGAATAAAATTATGCAAATTTATAATATTACAAGAATTTCTTCCAAAAAACAATTAGAATTTTTTTAACAAAACATGAATTAAATATGAATTTTTATATTTTTTGTGGTTAAAAATTCATATTTAATTTATGTTTTGTTAAAAAATTCTAATTTTATTTTTGGAGTGATTTTTACAATATCCTACACATTTTTGCAAAATTTCATTAAAAAATACAAAAAAAAATGACTTAAAAATAGGGACCAAAAATATTGCAAATTTTATAGGTAAAAATTAAAAAAAGAAAATTAGATTGACTAAACGAAAAGTAAGTATATTTATAGAGACAAAAGGTACTTAACCCTATTAATTATTCCATGCAGCCAATATTTTGTTTTATCTTCATGGTTATGGTTGCTATGTCACAACAAAAATCCTTATTTCTGTCTTAAGCGTTGGATAAAGTTTCGTTACGTTTTCTTCTTAGTTTATGACCATAGTTAGATATGTCTCAATAAACGTTTGGATCTTCTACATCAGATTTGTTTAAATTTTACTTTTTATTTTATTTTTCAGTCATTATTACGTAACAATTTTTCTTCATCAAACCCAAAAAACAAATATATGAAAGAGGTAGTGGGCTTATCTTTTCCAACTGTGGTTTGATGAAAATTGCTCTTCTCCTGTAAAAAAATTTTTTTTACTCCCAACCAAACTTTCTAAAATACTTCCATGCGACTTAAGTCACATTGAAATACAGTTTACATGACTTAAGTCACGCTGAAGCTAAACATCACCGTAAATAACACAACTCAATTGAACATTAAAATACTTTGTTAATATCATCATATTAGTTCTTCAACATTCTTACTTATTGTCATATTAGTCCTTATATGTAGTTACTTATTATCAATTCAGACCATATATGAAAAAGTTATTATGAGTATTGAGAGATTATTTTAACATCAGAGACTATTTTGACTAATAAAATGCACAATCAAAAATTACCTTAGGATTTTGATACATTGAAGGACTATTATAACTACACTTTATAAGTGTTATAAGTTGAGAGGCCAAAATGACTATTCCACTTCTTAGAAAATAAAACATCATTTTTAAAGTTTGGGAAATGTTAACTAGTCCCCTCAGACATTAATTAAGGATTTTAAATGATAACTTTTTATGAAAGTTTGTATAATCAATGCATTGAAAATTAAAAACTTTAACATTTTTAAAAAAATAGTTATTTAATTTAGTATGCTTAAAGAGTGTCTCAACAACACTAGTTAACACGTTGTTAAAGTTTTGCGGATATTTTGCTGAGTGACATGTGAAGAATCCTATTATTTCATTCATGGAATCTCTCTGTTTCCTTTTTCTGGAAAACCTTTCTACCTTTGTACCTTTACTCATAAATTTTTGTTGGAAGAAACTCACAGAACATGTGTCAGTGATATCATATACGACATTAATATGCCACGTGGAAATTCATAACCTCTCTCTTGACTTATAAGCCACGTAATACCCTCACACCAACTCCATGATTCCACTTGTGGTCTCACTCACTCACTTAATCCATTTCCCCATTATCCAATTCATTCAAAATCATATATAGTTCACATGATTTATTTATTATTTAATACGAAAAATCAAATTAAATTAAAGGTTATGTTAACTCGTGTCTTTGAGACACTAGTTAAAAACCAAAAAGATAAATTTTATATTGAAAATAATATTTCTACACATTTAAGTAATTTTTATTATATAAATTACAAAAAATTACTATATTTGTTTCATGAACTAATATTTTATAAACACTTGATAACATTTTCTTTGATTTAATACCCTGTGAAGTTTGTAAACAAAAGAGACAAGGGAACCGCTCTCTCAAACCCAATTCTTAGCTGCCACCCTCTTTTCCTTTTTTACGAGAGTGGTGGTTTAAGGTTAATTGTGTTGAGAAATACCTGCATAATTTCCCTCCTCCGTAAACTCAAAATAAATACTAGCGGAAATGTGAAATATAAGTGTAATGACACAGAGAATTTTAGCGTGGAAAATCTTCTCAATGTGAGAAAGGAAAAAATCACAGGACTTTTGTGCCTCTTAAACTTCCATTATAATGACAATAGGATTATAACAACTTCATCCTTAGGTGGATCTCACTACAATATGTAAGGGTTCTCAAAATTGGGAATATGAAATATGGATAATTGTAAAATGATTATTAAAATTGATAGAAGAGAACCCAACTAGAGTTGATGTTCTTAGTACATAAAGAGAAAGAGAAAGATAAAGGAAGAAAACTAAATCTAAGACTAAGCCATTACTCTACTAAGAGTACCAGAGGGAGAGAGGAGAGACTTTCATCATTTTTCTTCCTTGTCTTTCTTCCAATCATTGGTCCCTTTTATAGAGGTTAAGAAAATATTATTCCCTTAATTATTGGATCAAGTGACACGTGTCCCATATGATATTTTGGATCATAACACAATATATCTTTTGATTTGTAAGGAACGCTCTCATTGCTTATTATTTCTCTCACATGAAAACTTTCTATGAGGATCACTTTTCTGTTTTGAGCAAGGCTATATTTCTCTCTTGGTTTTGTTGTTCTTCTCTTGTGGTGTGTTATGAATGCTTGACCATAGTCCTATTTATAGGAGAAGCAAGCCAAAGTTGTCTTACATGCATGAAGACACTTATCATTTACTTTTCATGCAGAACATCAAGTGTCCCTTGCAATGCATGCACCACACCATGTGTCTCTTGCAATGCATGCACCGCAACATGTGTTACTTATACACTACACCATACACCTTACTACTTGTCATCACATGCAACCTTCAATTTTGTCAAATGTATGTTGGCCATGTGGCAATGGCTGGACCCCATAAATTGACCTAAATCACTCCATTTTTTTCCTTCTTCTATTAGTTAAATAAGTAATTTTTCATATCTTTAGTTTTCGGTTTTGTATGTTTATGTGATTCCGTCATTTTTGTGCAGCATTATTTGTTTTTATTTTTTGTTTTATTACAGTGTTTTTTGATTTTCCGTTTTAATGTTCATTTGATTCAACTTAAAATATTAGATCCAACTAATAACTTTGCCACTATAATGCTATTAACATGAATATTTTAAGTTTTTTTTTTTTTTTACCTACCTCACTCAATCAAGTTGAATAGATAAATGTATTTTATTTTTATCTTCTTCTATGTGTTTTCTTGAACAAATAACAAAATTTCATCCACCAATTATATCGAGGATTAAATTTTCAGTTTTTAACAAAATGATATTATTCAATATGGTATATTTTTTTTAGGGATACAACATTGTAGTTGTAATTATTATCCAATATGATTTATGATAGAACATTATTGCATGATTTAATCAATATAGTCGATCCTACTTAGTGAGATAAGAGTTGATTGTTGTCGTATTGTATTACTTTAAATTTGATTTAAAAATGAAAATTGACTTGATTTAAATTTTAGATTAGAACTTGATCGAATTTAATATGATTCAAATTTATAATTAAGATTAAATTTACTTATTTAATTAAATCAATAAAATTAAAATAGAAAATATAATATCTAAAATTAAGGTGAAAAATAGAAAGAAAGAACTATGATATATATATTTTCATCGAAAATTAAAATTGGACCCAAGAAAATTGTGAAAAGTTTGGTTAAAGAAGGGAGAAGGGTTTTCTTCTGATGCAATACACAACAAGGTTTTCTCTAAAAAGCGATTACTGTAATCTATAATCACTCTCTTCCCTTATACACATATCCCTAATCTCTCACCTTAATCACTTTTCACTCTCTCTATTCTACCTCGCCGGAAAACTCTCCGACCGATCTTATTTCCTCCATTTTTCCCGGCGATCGATTTTTCTCCGACGATGAATTCCTCATCATGATACTTACCTTACTCAATTCAACAATCATCACTCTCCTTCACCATTCTCCTTAACCTTCTTCTCCTTCAAGCTTTCATTCTTCTCCTTCAGATCCGTTTCAATTCGATTTCAAAAATCGAAAAAAAAAATTTATTCATGGATTAGCTTCGTTCGATGAATCGCTTTTCCCCATGCAACTCACTTAATCACTCAATTCAAGAATTAATCACTTATTCTGGATCAGATTCTAGGGTTAGGGTTTCGTAACGAGAAGACAAAATGTTCAAGAAAATGATGAAAGGAGGGCATAAAAAGCCCTCCAAATCGGATTCCACCGATCCACCGCCGTCCGGTAACAACCGTAATTCAGCAGCTCCGGTTATTGTCAACCATGCCTCCCGCGGCGGTGCCTCCGCTGCTAATTCCACCGTCGTGATGCCTTTGACTCCATCTTCCGGTACAATGGAACCCGTTCCTTTATTCCGCGATGTTCCGGTTTCCGAGAGACAAAATATCTTCCTCAGGAAGCTTCATGTATGTTGCTTCTCGCTTGATTTCACCGATACGCTGAAGAGCGTTAGGGAGAAAGAGATCAAGCGTCAAGCTTTGATGGAGCTTGTTGAGTTTATTCAATCGGGTTCGGGGAAAATTTCGGAGAATTGTCAAGAAGAGATGATTAGGATGATATCTATCAACATTTTCCGGTGCTTACCGCCTGCGTCGCATGAGAATACTGGGACTGAGCCGACTGATCCTGAAGAGGAGGAGCCTTGTTTGGAGCCAGCATGGCCACACTTGCAACTGGTTTATGAGCTTTTGCTTAGATATGTGGTTTCATCTGATACTGATACAAAGGTTGCAAAACGGTACATTGATCATTCCTTTGTGTTAAAGTTGCTTGATTTATTCGATTCTGAGGATCCTCGCGAGCGCGAGTATTTGAAAACTATTCTGCATCGTATATATGGAAAATTCATGGTTCATAGACCGTTTATTAGAAAAGCAATTAACAATATTTTTTATCGGTTTATATATGAGACTGAGAGACACTCTGGTATTGGGGAGCTTTTGGAGATTTTGGGTAGTATTATTAATGGGTTTGCTTTGCCTATGAAAGAGGAGCATAAGTTGTTTCTTGTTAGGGCTCTTTTGCCTTTGCATAAACCGAAATCGGTTGTTATGTACCACCAACAGTTGTCTTACTGCATAACTCAGTTTGTGGAGAAGGATTTTAAGCTCGCTGATACGGTTATTCGGGGTTTGTTGAAGTATTGGCCTGTTACTAATTGTCAGAAGGAAATTCTCTTTCTTGGAGAACTTGAGGAAGTGTTGGAAGCTACACAGAATGCTGAATTTCAACGCTGCATGGTTCAACTTTTCAAACAGATTTCCCGCTGCCTCAACAGTTCCTTTCAGGTTTGTGGATTTTGTTTTTTTGCCTTTTATAGTGATGATAGTTGGGACTTGTTCAATTGTGATTTGATTTCTTTCATTTTTTGGGTTATGTACGAATTTGCAATGTTGTTTGTTGAACGGTTACTTTCAATGTTACCATAAATTGTACACCTAATCTAGGTCTTTTCTTAACTTGCCATCCCTCTACTTAAATGTGGTTGTTTACTTTTAGTAATAATATCAAATGGGGGTGGTATTAGTTTCACATGCCTAATTAATTCACTTTAATTGTCATGTTCGTTTTCTGTTTTCCTTTTCCTTTATGTTGCGTACAATTGTAGTGATTAGTTGCTGTTTATGTCATGCATCTATTAGTGATGTACCATTTGATGGGGAAGAAGGGTAAAAGAAAACTTTGATATTATGTCATTACCTATTGAAGTGAGATGCTATAAATTCCTGTCTGACTTAATTTTTTTCTTGCCTTTCACACACAAAAATGGAAATGTATTAGACCCATGCACATGCTTTTTTGCATGTACATGGTTTTCTAATTCATTATTGTTCATCTTCTGCTTTAAAACTGAGTACTAAAGTTGCAAAATCAACTAGAACTACATTACAATTGCGGGCTGTTGGTTTGCTTATTAGTTATGGACTTATAGCTCCCATTATAGAAATGATGATAGAATCTCCTCTTAGGGGGGTTTGAGTATTCAGAAAGGAGTTAAATCAAATGGTTACTAGTCCAATAATTAGATATAGAGGGAGACCAAGAAATCTCGGGTCAAATCTTTAGAGGGACTTAAATTTAATGATATATTTCTTGACTTAATTCATTTTAGGCCACTACGATTTCATTCATTTAGCTGACTCAGCAACACCATCTAGTAAGAAAAGGCTTTTGCATCAATTATGGAATTTTAAGTATGATGATTTGTATCTCTTTGAAATTATGAAGAAGCCCTTAACAGAAAAATTATATGGGTACCAGCTTATGTTTGATTTTCCAATTAAAATTTTCTGTTTAATAATAACTCAAATTGAGGTGTTCTTGTAAGAAATCTAAGAGTTGTAGGTTTCTTTCATAGTATACTATGCCGTGACATGCTTGTCCCGTGACCTATGTTTTTGATATAAAAACAAACAGCTTGAGAAGGCATAAGAAACACTGATGTTGTTCTCTGGGAAGCTGTCATCAGCTTCCTCGTTCCATTATCAGTGTCGATGACCTATGTTTTTCTCTCAATGAAAAAGAAATGGGGAATATTTCAACTCGACATAATTGGTTCTCATAAACTCCCTGCATTATTGGACATAATTGGTTCTAGTTAACTCACTGCATTATTTAACATGCTTCTCTCTAAGATCGTCCCATTAATCATTTTTAAAAAATGTTGCTCATTTATGACGGTAGCACCTATAGCAGAAAAGATGGTAGAAACTAGACTTAGATGATTTGGGCATGTAGAGAAAAGACCTGTGGATGTTGAAGAAAGGAGACTAGATCAGATATGCAGGGGAGGCAAATCACTAGAGGTAGGGGAAGACCTAAAAAAAACTATTAGAGAAACTATCAAGAAGGATCTAGAGATCAATGAGTTGGAGAAAGACATGGTTTTTGATAGAACACTATGGGGGATGATTACTCAAACTAAACATATAACTTCCAAACTTTTGAAATCCTGTGTTGCAATCTTGCCTCTAATATATTAAAATCCAATGACTATTGATATATTACATTCTATTCAGAGAGATCCAATATTCTTTCTTTATCTCGCAGTGAAATTTTCACCTTCTTCCTTGTAAGTTATACAGGAAAGTTAGTGGTTATGAATGGTAACTTTCCGCACCCCATCCATTGATGTAGCTGTTTATAAATGCATCCTTTAAGTGACGTGCAAGACTGGTGTACTTATAGGGGCTTGAGTGTATGATAGTGACTTCGTTCTTTCCCCTTGACAACTAGCTTTTAATGGAGTGTTCTTCCAGTGTTTTGGTGCTTATCAGATGGTACCAATGCTAGTTGCCATTGTCTCAAGAAAGGCTACCTGCTCAGGGGCTGACTGGAAAGTACGAGTTAAGCGTGTTATAATTTAGTTGTCAGGACATTGGCTCTTAAGGCTGGTGCAATGGCAAGGACTTGGGTATGATTGGTTGTCTAAGTTCCACGTCGAGTAGTATGCGATGCTTTGTAGAGTGAGTACGTAAGTGGTTTGGTTCTCCAAGTGCTTGAATACTTTTCAGATCAAGATTTTTAAGTTGTTTTTTGCTGGATTTCTCTTGATCTACGTAATTTGGCACCCATTGATCAATCCTTTTTGGCAGGAACTCATTCTTATCTATTATAATATTAATTGTCTCTATCATTTGCTTCCATACAAGAAAGTAATGTTGCATTTTCAATTCTAGTAGATTGGAATTTTAAATTATGACAAAATTTTGCAATTATTTCAGTATCTAGAGAGTCACCCTCGTGAATTTATTGCTTTTTATGTTTCTTTCTCTGGAGTTGAACTTAATATCTATCAGGCCGGTGTTTCTTTTTATTGTGTGTGGTGCATGCTATTGAATGATAAAACCCTGTGCACACTTTGGGAATGCTCTTGTTCTCAGTCACTTGATCAACAAAATATCTTTCTTATGTTTGTATACCACTAGGAACTGCAACTACTGTGGATTATGCTACTGATGATCTGCATTAGGCGAAGTAACACAGAACACCCATTCACAGATATTGTAAAACTGTAAACAAACTAGAGACGTAATGCTATATTTTGCAGGAAGTTGAGTCCCATCTGGAAATTGTTGGGCTGCATTAGTAGAAGACAAGATTAGAAATAAATGCATTAGAAAGTTTGAGTTCAACCTATTGTGGAATAAATTGATAGAATGAATCTCACCTCATGTGATTTTATCATGTTTGGAGAAGACTTGTAGAAGCCCAAGTTAGGCGAGTGTGGTTGCCAGTTCATTAGTTAGGTTAGAGGTAGAAGATGACCAATAAAAACTGTAGATCAAATCATTAAGGTGTTGTGCGTCTTTTGATCTCCATAGGACCATAGCTGACCCTACCTAGTGAGAAAAGGCAATTGTTGTTATTGTTCTGTTCAAAATCTGTAACATGGTCCGTTGATTCATTCTCTTGAACAATTGCTCCATTCCTTTTTCATTGAGATCATTAGGCTGTTGTATCAATGCAGCTGTTTTCATATCAAGACACATAATTATTGCTTTTATTTCTCTTTAGCAGCTGTTAATATAGATTTTTTTTCCTGGAAAATATTATGGAACAACGCAGCAATAGCCCTTTCTATTGGTAGGAGTGCTACTCAAGTTTACACTTATGTTTTTAGTTTGCTTGATTGGCTGAATATTCTTCCTACACCTAAAAAGAAGAAAAATAAACAGAGAAGCTCATCAACGGATCAAAACTCATGCATGATCTCCCTACATGTTTATCATCACCCAAACTCCTTCCACAAACCCTTAGTTGACCACCATAATAAGTCTAAGAATGAGGTCTTTGTCGGTATAGGATTGAAGACTTTTATAGCTTATAAGCTTTTGTTAAAAATGTCTGAATAAATTCTGTGATTTACCTATGCTTTGTTTTAATCCCCAAGCCCTTTAATTTGTGCTTTTTAGAATCATGATCAGTTTGGAACTGAACTTTATTTGCTTTACTACCCATGCTCTGTCATCATGGTTTAAATGTTCCCTTAAGTCTTTGCTTTGGCAAATTTGACATGCAGGTTGCAGAGCGAGCCCTCTTTTTATGGAATAATGAGCATATTGTGAGCTTAATTGCTCAAAACAGGACTGTGATATTACCGATAATATTTGAAGCATTTGAGAGAAATATTGAGAGTCACTGGAACCAGGCAGTTCATGGGCTGACTGTGAATGTTCGCAAAATGTTTATAGAAATGGATGCTGAATTATTTGAAGAGTGCCAGAGGAATTATGCAGAGAAGCAAGCAAAAGCCAAAGAAGAGGCTGAGAAGCGGGAATTGAACTGGAAGAGGCTGGCAGAAGCGGCTGCACAGAATGGGGTTGCGGATATGGTCACAGATTAGTCTTTGCTAGTTTTACTGTCTTAGCTCTGGAAGTGTGAATTAAATAGGTGGAGGATGATGAATATGCTCCTCTTTTTCATTTTAGTACCATTATTTATTGGTTTCCTTTTCTTTTTTTCAGCCTAATTCTTTTCTCCTCTTCCATCTCCTCATTATATCAGTTGGATGATTAGCATTTTGAAGAAAGCAGTTATTAATGTAACTTATCGAAGTGTTTTTTTTTTATAGTAACTTATTGATGTTATTAGCAATGTCTGTGAAATACTTTCTTGTATTTGTCCCTTTTAGCAAAGATAAATACAGAAGACATCTTTTGATTTGTTTGATTTTTCGCTCATGAATCGTGTTGAAGGCATTATGTATCCAATTTTTTTAGTAAGGTTGTTGCAAATTGGCCATGTAGTAAGCAATTGCAATTAACTAGTAGTGAATAGAGCTCATTGCTATGGTTTTAGGTGTATTAAGGTCTAACCATGTCACCAATTTTATTTATTTATTTATTTACACTTTTAAGCTTCTTTTTTCACTAAAACTCTAAGCTTCTTTGATGCTCAAAGATTCGATGAGCTTGAATGTTATCTTGTTCAAGCTTCTTCCAGTAAGGTAGGTTGCTTTTGTCTTTTGCTATTATGTTTGGTTATACCAAACACTAAATAAATAAATCAACCACTGAAATAACCAAGGTGGACAAGTAGATAGCGAATATAAAATACAAATTGAAAATACTAATGAATGTATCACAAGAAAAATATGATGATATATTTGGGAGCAATTCTCGCATGATTAACACAACTAATCTAGTTTAAGGTAGCATTGAAATATGATTACACAAACTTTCAACATTCTTTATCTTTAGAACCTCTAATTAATTGCGTTAATTCACTGCCACGTGAGATTGTCTGAAGATGTGATTATATAACTTCAATGACAACATCAATTTGTGCCCACTAGGAGTTGAAGCTTCAATTCCTTCAATTGTATCAAATCAAATCTAAAGAAAAGCTACGAATTAGATATCCATGGATATATAGATGTTTGTTTACTCTACCACCAAAAACCACATCTCTATCCTTTACCCTTTTCTCTTGAAACATGTATTTACTCAGTTTATATAATTAATTCAACTATTTCTTTTCCTTTTTCACGTTTTAATTTTTAAATAATATGATATGATAAGCATCCATATCTTGGTTCATAAACTACACAATAACAAAAAATTCATCAATAACAATATATATATAAGCTACTATAGGCTATATCTAACAAGTAAAGTGTCATCTCTTCATTAAATGCCATGAATGCTGATGCCAAAATTACTTATCATACAAGTGTATCTAATCTTATAGAGAAAAGATATCAGAACTTGAAAAAAAAATCTTAAGAGAGAAAAAATGACCTAATTGATTAGATAGTTTGATACCTTGTATATATATGACAATGTTAATTAATTAATTAATTATTGATAAGCCAATAGTTGGTGGAGTTCCCACATAAATTCAGCAATGTTATCTTGTGAGAGTTTCTGGTCACACTCTCCTTTACACTTTTTCAACTTATCTTATGATTTATCAATTGTCATCTCCTACACTTTTTGAGTGTATATATATGTGTGAGACCTATAAGCCCTATTCATGAATGTGAAAACATATAAATATCAAGCAGCCATGCAAGGAGAAAATTTGCGTAAGGGAACTTGGCTTCAAGAGGAAGATGAACAATTGATAAGCTTTGTGACCCGTCTCGGGGAACGAAGATGGGATTCCCTTGCTAAAGTAGCTGGTATGTATGTATGTATGAATTTGTTTAATTATGATGATATTATAGAGAGAAAAACCACCCAAGATTTTAAATTGCGGTTGCAGCCGCTGTTATAATAAGTATTTTAAAGGTCAAAATAACATTTGTGGTTGTGTTGCAATCTTTGATATTCCAAATAATTGCGGTCCAATGTGATCAATACGGCCTCAATAGCAGTTGCATTGTGGTTTTGGCTACATTAATAACTGTTGTGTTGTGACCTAGATCGTGGATCTTTATTTAAAATCGTAGTTACAATTATATAGTGATAATGATGTAGTTGTGGAGATTTTAAAATCATTTATGTTACCAGTGCAATTGCGGTTACAAAATGCAATTTAAAAGAGATCATATTGATAAATTTGTATTTTGTGCATGCATATGTTGAAAAATATGGTAACATTTGTTTGCTCTTATGCAGGACTTAGGAGAAGTGGTAAAAGCTGTAGGTTAAGGTGGTTGAACTATCTTCGACCAAATCTCAAACATGGCCCTTTTAGTGTTGAAGAAGAGAGACTTATAGTTCAATTTCAGCAGCAATGGGGTAACAAGTGAGTTTCTTCCCATGTTAGTAGTAACTAGTAACCATAAAATGTCTAAGCCTATGAAGTTGAAAAAATATAATATAGTATATAGTTGAATTTAATTGGTATGCATTGTCGGTGTAAAAAGAAAAAATTATACATACATCTAATCATATCTCTTCACGTAGATAATGTCAAAATATTTTAAGAACTAATATTACAAAGTATAATAAGATATGATTTGATGCATGCGTAAAAAAAATTACATTGACCATGTATATATTTTTTTCTTCAAAGATACTGACGGTGCATATCAATTAAATGTATAACATAATAAGATATATACTATGTGTTTACAATGTTATTTGCTCCTAGTATAAGAATTGTAATAGATTACAACCTTTAATTATTTGTTACATTTGTAACAATAACAATGAAATTAGGTGGTCCAAGATTGCTCGTAGGCTTTCAGGAAGAACAGACAATGAAATAAAAAACTATTGGAGAACTCATTTACAAAAGAGAGTACAAGTTCAACAAGAAGGTGAACTATTTGTGCCATTGATATTATATACATAATTGCCTGTGAAAATATTGTACATTTTTTTTTTATATATATAATTCACATACTTACATTATTTTATTCTCAGGTGAGTTCATGTATGAAGTAGAAAACGTAGCAGATGATTTCAACAACAAAAGCATTAATGTGGTTTCCAACAGTGAGGGAGACACAAAGGATAGCTCCATAGACAGTTGTTCCTTATCAGATTGGGGAATGAGAAACTCACCTTATCATGAAAGTAGGATATCAGATTGGATAGAAGAATTGCAAAATGGATATGGTGACAAGGAAAAGGAACTAGGCCAAGATTTTAGTGGCATTAATAATGGATCAATGTATGAATATAATCCCCAACTAGAATATGATACTTGGGATTATTCAGGTTTTCTGTGGGACTTATGAATTAAGATCAGCTATGTCTTCAAAATGTTGATAAATAAATGTTGCATTATTCCAAGTGAATTGAGATAAAAAAAATAATTCTTCTGAAATAAAGATAAATGAATGAATGTAAAAGATACAAGGGTCGTTAGAGGTTCCTATTGAATATATGGACCGTGATTGCAAGCATCCATGCAGTTAGTGATTGTTGACTGTCTGATTAAGATCGGACTATTCAAATCTCAATTTTGGAAATTTTATTTTTAAAGATAATTAAAATCTGCTTCAAATCAAAATTGTTTGATCAAGATCAGACCATCACGCACCGATTACTAGAATGTGTGTGGCTAGTGATCAACAAATTCAATTTCAAGTAAATTGTAGTCATCAGGGTAGTTGTATGAACTTGGATACACCCCATCTGACGTCAAAGATATTTTAGTAATTTCACCTCACCTTATCTCCACCACACCTCAAATGCTCTCTCTCTCTCTCTCTCTCTCTCTCTCTCTCTCTCTCTCTCTCTCTCTCTCTCTCTCTCTCTCTCTCTCTCTTTCTTTCCCTC
>Ga0228711_1000094_pt1 | contig 70991 bp, 30 predicted proteins | sample MedpolnodulmetaG_2_FD_177996 | JGI IMG/M metagenome (GOLD analysis project Ga0228711, IMG submission 177996) | Root nodule microbial communities from Medicago polymorpha collected in Santa Monica, California, United States - brown nodules | ecosystem: Host-associated > Plants > Roots > Nodule...
GGTTGTCTCAAGGTTGTACCAAAATGGTTGTCAAAATATCACTCCTCTAACCGGGGATAAAGAGTACTTATTTTTTGGACCTATACATTTTAAACAAACAGTGATAAGTTCCATATAATTACACAAATAACATTTTCCCTATGCGTTTTGTTTATTTTTTATTTTTGGATTATCATATCATTATCAATTCGAAACTCTATTGCCATTTAACAATGATTATTGAAGAAATTGTAGGATAAGTAAGATGTGTTCTCTCGTTACAATCAAATTTTTTCTATACACAAATACCAAGGATCGAACTCATCTATTTGTTTAAGACGTCAAATCTTTAATTTAATTACTTAGAATAGTCCATTGTCGATCACTAATAGTTTTTCCACAATTTCAAAAAATATCCAACATTGTTGTAAAATTAAGTTAGAACAATTTCCTTAAAAAAAGGGCGAAAACAAATGTTTTATAAAGCGTCTTTGAAACACAAATTAGTTATTTATTCAATATAAATTCATTTGTTTTGTGATGCGGATTTGAACTTAAGAATGTTAGTGAAACAAATAATATTTGATCTTCTTTTGCACGTGCGAAGCAATCCATCGCAGGCCTATACAACTCACAATAATGTTGAGATGATGTAGTAACATCTAACAACTTGTTTAAGGGTCTAAAAATCTCTCACCTCTTGACGAAGGATTCATATTCATGGTTTTAGTGGCGGAAAAGTCACCGTGATTTTAATGCATTTTTGTGTATTTTATTTTTATGAAGAAAAAAAAGAGAAATGATAGAGTAGATGCGAGAAAAAAACAACGTAGGGGAGAGGTATTTCTCGCCTTAATGTGATGTTATGACTGTTTTTTTATTTACTTTGTAAATATACGAAATGACAAGTCATTAAAAATTCACACACAGTAGGATAAATCGGAGTTTGAACCACAATCATGATGTCCGATCTAACAATTATAATATTTTGATAGTTATGACTTGTGGAGAGATGCATATTGACTAATTTACTTTGGTTACAACTAAAAGGTTTCTATTAAATTAAAATCCTGCTGGTTTAAATAAAATTAATAAATAACATCATTAATACATACGCTTTTTTTTTTGCTAAGACAAACGTAGATTAAGATTAAAATATTCACACCCAAAGACAAGATGTGCAAGGAAAATGCATAAGTCCGGGAAGCTAGGAGCCTTCCTCGTCAGATATTATGATCCTCTTTAGCTCTACCCGTGGCTCCTCCATTCATCATGAATTGTTCATTCATGTACCCATACCTTCCACATGAGAAGCAAACAAGGTTCAAACCCTCATACTCCACAATTGATTATCATAGAACACACACCAGTTTTCAGTTATGCAGAGTCCTAAACAAGAAGCTATTCAACAAATCAAAATAATCCCCACCACCCTGCATTATGGCATGGAATGTAGGACATATCCTCAGGCTTTCAGGTTTTTCACTTCTTCGATTGCAGGAAAGAGACAATCGAAGATGAGTACTCTTAAAATGGTGGAGTCCCCGTACCAGGTACATATCAGTACGGAGTATGCGTATGGTAGTTATACACAAATATTAGCATGCATATGCCTACTATAATTAATATATAGATCATTACTCCGGACTCAATTATAAGAAGAAGAAAAAAACAACTAATTACACATAGAATTAACATGCTTTAGAGTTAAATTATGACTTGGAGTTACCAACAAAACTCAATGCCTTGGCTAAAATAACTTTCCAGATAAAAACCTAATAAACATGAATAACTGTATTCACAACATACAAACTCACTTCTCAACAAAATCAATCTTAGGAGAATCAAGTTCAAGCACCATGAAGTTCGCAATTACAGTTAACCTATCTTGATTTTTTTTGTGGTGAACTCTATTTGCATTTGAAAAACTGAGAATCACCTGGTCAGACCATAACTGTATTTTACAATGTGACAGAGGGAAGGGCAGGAGACAAAGACATGACTTGAGTCGATCCCATACTATCATCTAAAATTGATTATCATAGAACATACATCAGTTTTCAATTATGCAGAGTCCTAAACAAGAAGCTATTCAACGAATCAAAATAATCCCTACCACCATGCATTGTGGCATCGGGAAGTAGGACATATCATCAGGCTTTCAGATTTTCACTTCAATCTTCTCTACAATTGACACTTTGGTGCAAACCTTATATAAAATTGACTCAATTAGCCCCTACGCATTTTCACATTAATTGGAACTTCCTTGTACGAAACAATCTTCACAGCTGATTGACGCGAAGGCCGGCCAATAGACGATCTTCGTGTTACCTGAGGATCAAGTGTACAGGCATTGTTTTCTGAAGTTTCACTTGATGCTGTAGGAAGACTTTCTGACATATCATCACATAAATTGGAAACTTCAAATTTTGGATCCTCTGTATCAAAGAAGTCTTCAGCTGGTTCTGGTTTCTCGGGTCTGAACAGGGCAGATTGCCTTCTCAAACTATGCCTGTAAGTTTTTCGTGAAGACATGAAACAGGCATTCAATTATCTAAATTAATCACATTTTCCTATTTCAGTCATTCGAATCCATTCAGAAAGTGGAATTCATATATAATAGTATACCTCTTATTTTCAACATTCCTTTCAGCAAGAACTTGTTCAGTGTTAGCAGGTCCTGAGGCTGCAAGCAAAAAATTATGTTGAAGGAGAGAAACAAAAGAAAAAGGAAAAAAAAAAGAAGATAAATGGCATGCAATTACATTCAGTATCTTGTCCGGCCACATCGTGAACTTTGGATCCTAACGACATTGATTTGTTATCATTTGCCAAACTTTCAAGAGGATGTGAGGCATCATATTTTATTTCCAATACGTCTTCTGTTGATCCTGATTTTCCAGCTTTCAACGCTGCAGATTTCCTTCTCGAAGAACACCTGTTTGCATATTTGAAGGAGACATATAAGCTGCATTGTTCCTAAGTATCCTGGTGTCCAACTTTGGAATTAGACATTAATCGTGCATAGAAGGTAAATCCAAACTCATACCTTTGACTGTCAACCTTTTCTGATTTGACTTGTTTAACAACAGCAGGTGCAGAAGCTGCATGAGAGAAATACCTACTTAAAATATATCTAAATTAAATTTGTATACACAGAGTGGGTTCGGCATGCTAATTACATTGAGATTTGGACATTCTCTTCCTTTTCGCTTCTCCTTTGTTTTGTTCTTCTCCCTTGTTTTCTTCTTCAAACTTTTGATCTGACTGCTTACTCTAAGAAAAGGAAAAATTGGTGAACTGCTAGTGAGCTGGAAGCAAAGACCAACAAGCAGAAGAAGCCAATAAAGGAAAATATATATAAGTACCTCATCTGCAACAATGTCATGGATCCGTTTTGCTCTGTTGTGATCATTTTCCTACGTATCAAAAGACATAACCGTCAAAAACTAAAGTAGGGCTCTCTGAATTGCTCATTTACAAATTCATCAGGTTGGAGATGAGTTAAACTAACCATCGATGTTAATTTCATAGCTTTGAGTACACCATTTTTGCATGCTAATTCAAGCTGAAGTTCCCTCACCTGGATGACAACAAATTGAATGTCACTAAACATAACCAAAAATAAGAAATGAAAACAGCAGGTGTCAATGCACCATTGGTCTTCAAGACTCACCATTTGTCTGCTTGCACTAATCTCCTGCATTGCATATAAAAAGATCAGCAATTTTAGATTTGAATATCAACAATCAACAATATCAAACAAATTATAATAATAAGCAATAGTTAAAACACATGTAGTTAGTAGTACCCGCGTCATTTGAGTATTAGCAAGTGCAAGTTCTGCATTTTGCTTCCGAAGTTTCTGAAAATTGCTTTGATACTTCTGAAGCTCTACTTTATATGATTCTATTACCACACTATAATAAACAGAACAAACCAAAGTAAACAAAAACTATTCCTACATTGATTGCAGATAAAAAGGCATAAAATTAGACACAAAATGAAGATAAAAAATTACTTTCTTTGACCTAAGAGCTTCCTCATCATTTCATTTTCCTGAGAAACAAATTAAAAAAATCCATGAGTGAAGTGATAATCATCAATCAATCAATAATAATCATAATACTTTAATAACATTATTATGTATATATACCTGGAGAATGAGGTCAACGGAGACATCAGTTGAAGGTGGAAGAAGTGGTGGTGCAGGGTGGTGCTTTGGTTGGCCCTTGTTGGTTATATCAGCCAGAATTTTCTTATGAGCAGCTCCAACAACAGAAACAGAATCAGCCTTCAAAAATTTACCTCTTTTCGGTTTTTGACCTGCAAGGAAATGAAACCCATTTTTTCAATTACTATATGAAACCCTAAAAAACCTAAATTTGTGCATATATAGATAAACCTTTCAATTTTGGAGTCTCAGTTAGATCTAATAGCTATGTAATCACTTAATTACGAATTCGAAACGGAAGTGAAATCAAGGATTTGAACAGGAAAACCCTAATCGGAGTGAGGGATGAGAAAACACCCTAGGGGTTATTGAAATGGAGGATTAGGGATTGAAAGAGAAGAAGTATGGAGTGAGATTGATACCTGGTCCAGTTTCAGCGACGGGGGGTTGAAGATCGGAGTCGTGGAAGATGGAAGCACCTTCCATTTGATGTGACGATTCGAAACACGCGGAGGGAAATGAAACGATGAAGATTGAATTTTGTTTGTGCTACTAACGGCGTTGTTGTTCCAAACCTCTTTTTGAATTCTTAATAACTCCCTCCTTCGCTCACTTATTATTATTTATTATTTTATTTTTTTGGGGAAAAAACAAATAATAATAATAATAGAATATCATTGTAACAAAATAAATAATCACTTTCTAAATTCTAGATTAATTAGTAAAAATATCATAAATGTTAGATCAGACGCTATGATTGAGGTTCAAACATAACTTTTTTACTTGTGTGTGTGAGTTCTCAAGTGTCCATTGTCATTTTTTTATTTACATAAAAAAATTATCAACGAATAATAATTGAGAGAAAGTGATAATGGATTTTGATCCCTAAAGCAAGTGGTCGGGAAATTAAATCTCTACCTCACCCCGTTTGTAAATCATAAATAATCAGATGTGTGATTTTACAAGTAGTTATAATTAAAATAATTATTGACAAAAAAATTAAAATAAAGGCAAAATACCTCTTTTGTCCCTTAAGTTTGACAAAAATATTGGGTTAATCCTTTAAATTTTTTAAGTTTCAAATAGATTTTTTAAGTTTTTCTAAGTTTTAAATAAGTCATTTAAGTTATTTTAAGTTTCAAATAAGTCATTTAAGTTGTTAATTTAATGTACCTATTTGAATTTTTTAAATTTTAAATAAGTCCTTAAAAGAGTAATAGAGACCTATTTAAAATTTAAAAAACTTAAAAACTAACCCAACATTTTTATCAATCTTAAAGGACCAATAAGGTGTTTTGCCTAAAATAAAATTACATGTCTTTGAACTTGGATCCATATTTCGGATAGATTTTTTTCTTCTTCTTTCCATCTAGATCCTTAATATTTTATTTTGTATGCAATGTATGTTTTATACTTTCCATTACAAAAAGGGAAATGCTAAATAGTGCACTTAAGACATTTGTTAAAAGAACAAAAATAGAAATATCTTGTTGGGAAATGATGAAAATTGGTGAATTTAACTTTTTAAAAGTTAAAAAATTGTTATTTTAAATGCAAAATTACTAGCTTTGGTTTCCTTAACTAGTATCCTGGGGGCATTGGTTAACAAGTGTTAGATGCAATAAGAACTATAGAGAAAGCAAGTAACAATTATGGAAATGACTTATTTATTCAATATGAAAGTGCTGCAAAATAAATAGAAGCAAAACAGACGTGCTGTAACAAGCTACAACCCACGTTCTAGCTAAAAATAAGGAAACAAATTTGACTAACAAACTTGACTAAATCAACTAACAAACAATGCTAAAGACTAGGACTCTTTTGACTAAGCCTTATCATTCCCTCCCTTGAACTAGACTGCATTTGTAGCTAGTTAACTCCTGAAAAAATCACAGACTCCAAGTTTCCATCTCAGCTCCCGAAACGACTCCAATTTTAGCGGTTTGGTGAGGATGTCTGCTAACTGATGCCTTGTACCACAAAACTGAAGCCGTACAAATCCATCATTCACAAGCTCCCTTAAGAAATGATAGCGCACATCAATGTGCTTGCTCTTGCCATGCATCACTGGGTTACTCGACAACTTAATTGTTGAGCTGTTGTCACAAAAGATGACAGTACTTTCACTGCCACTATAGCCTATCTTCTTCAGCACCTTTTGCATCCATATTGCCTGACAACTACTTCCAGCAGCTGCTACAAATTCAGTTTCTATCGTGCTCAACGTTGCTATCGGTTGCTTTCGAGAAGACCAAGCTACTCCAGCTCCACTTAACATAAAAACATAACCTGAAGTACTTCTTCTATCCTCCGCCGATCCAGCATAATCACTATCAGTAAATCCAATCAATTCACAATTTCCTTCCTTTTTGTAAAGAATACCAAACTTTGTTGTACCTTGCAAGTAACGTAAAATTCTCTTTGCCGCCGAATAATGAACTTCTGTAGGTCTTGACATATACCTGCTCAATAAGCTAACCGCATACATTATGTCTGGCCTCGTAGCAGTCAAGTACATCAAGCTTCCAATCAGCTACTTGAAAAATGAACTATCCATCTCAACACCATTTTCATCTTTGGAGATTTTAAATCCTGGCACCATTGGATTTTCAACAGGATTGCTATGCTCCATTCCAAATCTTCTCAACACTTCTGTCACATACTTCGTTTGACTGATGAAAACACCGCCATCAAATTGGACTACCTCAATACCAAGAAAATACCTCATCTTACCCAAGTCTGACATATCAAATTCGTTCAACATGGACTCTTTGAATTCAGACATCATTTTTTCATCATCTCCGGTATAAATTAAATCATCAACATATAAGCTAATGATCAAATGTTTACCTTATTTGACTTTGGTAAACAAATTTTGCTCACTGTCCTCCTTCTCAAAGCCTTCCTTTCTAAAGTATGATTCAATTCGACTGAACCATGCTCGCAGTGCCTGCTTAAGTCCGTACAAAGCTTTGTTAAGCTTATATACCTTGTGCTCCTCATTCTTTATTTCATAACCCCTTGGCTGCTCCACATATACATTCTCAGCTAACTTCCCATGAAGAAAGGCTGACTTCACGTCCAGTTGAAATACACACCAGCCTCTTTGTGCAGCAAGTGCCAAAATCATTCAAACCGTGTCCATACGAGCTACAGGAGCGTACACTTCTTCAAAATCAACTCCATATTCCTGAGCATACACTTTGGTGACCAAGCGAGCCTTGTATTTTTCTACTTCTCCCAGCTCATTCAACTTTGTTTTGTACACCCATTTGACTCCTATTTTTCTCGCTTCTTTCGGCAGCTCCGTGAGATCCCACATTTCATTCTTCTCAATTGATTTCACTTCTGCATCCATCGCTGCCCTCCATTTCACTTCCTTTACTGCTTCGTCAAATGAAGTAGGATCAGAATGAACGACATGAGCAAACAAGACTAACTGAGTTTGTACCTCTTCATCGGAAAGACCTTCACCAGAGACATAATCATTCATCCACCCTGGTGATCTTCTATTTCGGCGTTCTGTCACGGGAGAAGCTGCATTTTCATCTTCATTACCATCAGTTGCATTTTCTTCTTCATTACCATCACTCGATTCCTCCCTTTCTTCTCTTTTCTCATCTTCCCATTCCATATCAAACATGTTATCTTCTTCAGAACTCTTCTCCTAATTCCATTGTCCGTCTTATTCAAAGACGACATCCCGACTGATAATAATCCTCTTGGAGGTAGGATCATAAAGTTGGTATGCCTTTGATCCTTCACTTACACCAAAAAGAACACAACAACGACTTTTATCTTCAAGCTTTGTTCGTCGAGCATCTGGTACATGTGCATATGCTATACAACCAAAGACTCTCAAGTGCCCGACTGAAGGCTTCACCCCACGCCAAGCTTCCACTGGTGTCATTTCCTTCACTGATGATGTTGGACATCTATTAAGAACATAGAATGCCCAGTTTACCGCCTCTGCCCATAATTTTCTTGGAACATTTTTCTCAACCAGTAAGCTCCTCACCATATTCATCACGATTCTATTCTTCCGCTCGACGACTCCGTTTTGCTGCGGTGTATATGCAGCAGTTAATTGCCTCTTGATTCCATTCATTTTATAATATTCCTTGAATTCATTTGATGCGAATTCACCTCCACCATCCATTCTTAGACATTTAATGGACAAGTTAGTTTCTTTGTCAACAAGAGCTTTAAATAGCTTAAAGGTAGTGAATGCATCTGACTTATAAGTAAGAAAACACACCCATGCCTTCCTACTATAGTCATCAATAAAGCAAATGAAGTACCTTTTGTTACCCTCCGAAAACGGAGAAATCAGACCGCAAATATTAGCATGAACAAGTTCCAACTTTTACGATGCTCTCCATGTGCTTCTCCTTGAGATTACATCACGATGTTGCTTCCCTTTCAAGCAATTTGTGCACACTTCCTTGTTTTCTTTTTTGATTGATTGAGTGCTCGATAACAGCACAAACATTCGATTTGCTGTCATGTTGGCTTGAAATACCAAACCTTTTGTGTGGTGATAAATCCGACACCATTTGATTGCATTAGTACAACCAAACCCCTTTCTTGCAGCTACCCAACACTAAGAAGATTATTCTTCAAACCGGGCACATAATATACATCCCTTTTACATTCAATCGAACACTTCCTTTTCCAACAACGTTCATGCTTGCATAATTCCCTAATCTAACCACCTTGTTGTACCCTTCTTCTAACTCACAAAAGAGTGATGACTCACCACACATGTGATATCTGCATCTAGAGTCAATATACCACACAACATCTTGATCACCTCTGAACGTGTCTACATACGCCATTAGCACCATTTCTTCAGATTCCTCCAAATCAGCATAATTTGCTTAGCACTCGTACTGGCAGTGTCCAAGCTTATGATACTTGTAACATTCAATTGTTTCCTTACTCCTTCGTTGGCTACTCCTGCCTCTGCCTTGTCCCCGGCCTCCTCGGAAAGCATAATGTTAGATGCAATAAGAACTATAGAGAAAACAAGTAACAGTTATGGGAATGGCTTATTTATTCAATATGAAAGCGCTGCAAAATAAATAGAAGCAAAACAGACGTGCTGTAACAAGCTACATCCCACGTTCTAGCTAAAAATAAGAAACAAATTTGACTAACAAACTTTGTCTAAATCAACTAACAAACAATGCTAAAGACTAGGACTCTTTTGACTAAGCCTTATCAACAAGACCCTTACAAAAACACAGAAGTGACACTTGAATGGTTGACGTGCATTATATTATTGATGACTCATATCAAACTCACCTCATTCATCTTCTCCTTTTTTAAATAGAAAAAACTGAGTTGCAAATCTTAAAACCTTATAACCCAGCAAACACCATTATTGTAGTTATGTATTATTTTTCATTCGTGAGCAATCAAATCAATCCACGAACACTCTAAGTTTTACGTGAGTTGTCATAATTTTGTCGTTTGAAAAGACATGACATTGAAAGAGAATGAATGTTGTTTATAAAATTTAGTTTCATCCATCATTTATACATTTTTTACAAAGTAAAAGTTACATTTTTGTGACAAGTAACAAAAAAAAGGGTTGTGCTTTTGCTACATCAAAAAGTTTCACACTATTTAAAAATCAAAAGTAAATGTAGTTTATAAACAATATCTATTCTCTTTTAACGACGTGTCTTTTTAAAAACGACAAAATTGTGATAACTCAAACAAAACTTAGAGCGGACAATACCTAAAGAAATACAGTGCCTAGACTTGAGTTGAAACATGTTGCCTATAGATGATGTGGCAACATCACATGTCAGTTTTAGAAATTAAAGTGAGTATTCACACCTTGTCCATTTTATACAGAATATAGTGATTCACACAACTCCATGATTATTCTTTTCTTCATAGAGTCATGTCAAGTCAAATTCATCTTGTTCCAGGAATATTAATAGATTGAACCATAGATAGGCCGGCCTCCATGAGACCTTGACTTGACTGTAGCGTGTAGGATTCAAGGTGGGGAGACAATGCCTCTGTCATTAATTTTATGCGTCAAATTTTAGGGTACTTATTAACGATTTAAAAAAGGAAATAATTTGATAGATTTAATTATAAAAAGTTGCATTTTAATGTAACAAATACACAATTTCTACGATAAATTTTCACTTTAAACATTTTAACAAATGTCCCAGAGCACTTGTTTAATACAGGTGAGAGTCTATCAATTTTCACTTTAACTCTCTTACAATATAACAGTATAAGTATTAAAAGTGAAGCAAAATCTTGAATGAAATCGCCAATATATAATTCAATTATTTTATTTTATTTTTATAAATTCGGTATCCGATCCAAGAACCGACTAATCCGAGGAGATCAATCCCACTAAGCTCTATATGAACTTGCCCACTAAAATTGGCACGAGAAGGAATTGAACCTGAGACCTTGAGAGGAGCAAACTCCAAGATTCCAAGCCAACCACTGGGCCAACCCAAATGGGTTTAATTCAAACCTTAACCTATGGCTCATTGGTCATCACGCAGGAAACCTCAGAGCAATGTGTGTGCTGCTCAACTCAAAATGCCGTGCTTAAATAATTGTGTATTTGAGATATAAATCACCACACTTGGGATTACTTTATTTTAAGGATTTAATAACTACTTCCTCCATAGTTAAGGATTACATATTATGACTCAAATTAGAATAACTACTTCCTCCAAGTTTTTCAAATATTTTCAAAATGAATTTACATTTACAAATATTTTCCACAAAATTGGAATGATAAATAAGCTAAAATTTTCAGGACTATAGACTATAGTATAATTCAAATTCAGGACTTAAGAAATATAATCTTCACCCAAAGAAAAGAACTGTCAACCTTGGCTGCTATCAACATAATTTAATAAGGTCTAAATTTTCTGACAGTTCTCAACTGTTGAAGACGTTTTTTTTTATCCTCCTCAAATTTTCCCTGCAATTCTATTATTTCTGCAAGCAAAGCATGAATGGTTTATTTCAGTTTGATCATCAATCAAAATCGATTTTGAATGTTAACAAGTACTAATATAAGAAAGCATCTAGTGTTTGAGGAAAACAAACGGTAAAACATGAGTCTCACATAAAATGATATAATTTTAAAGGTGTTCCAACCAAACCAGATAACAATCATTTCATGAACATTCAGAAACCTTACTTGCTAGTGTTTTTGAGCAAAACATCTTAATTTACTGGATGACGGGTTGTGAATCCTAGGAACAAAGATATTTAGTAAAGTCTAAAAGATAACTGTGTAAACACTAGAAAGAGAAGCGAGAAATACCACAGATAGGATACCCTGAAGCTTTTCAAAAAAGGATACCCTAATGCACCTACCTATTATGAAGAAACTAAGAATAGAGAATGAACAAGCAAAGAATGTGGAAAATGAACTTGTTAAGTTGCAAAGAGTACATTTTGATAAAACAACAATGAATCTAATCTATGTAACTACTCCCTCCGGTCCTATTTACAAGAGACAATTAATTTTTCAGATACATTAAATAATTTATGTATTTGGTATAGATTCTTGACTAAATACATAAATTATTCAATGTATCTAAAAAATCAACTTTCTCTTGTAAATAGAACCGGAGGGAGTACCATTTAGCTAAATTACAATCATTAGGAGCTGGAAAGTTTTTTACAAGTCAACTAACTAACTTTACTGAGCAGTATAACTAACTACACTGAGCTGTCAATCATTTGCTAAGTAATTGTTGCGATTACTTGTTCTGCAAACTAACTGAATTGCTGATGTCTTTGTTTGATGTTTTTGTATCAGATTCATTGTTCTACAATATCTATCTATGCCTTTAATTAGGTTTATCACTTGTATTACATATACAACCAGCACAAGACTAATAACCCTAATATTTATAAAAGAAACACAAATAACATCAGCTATAAGATCTTTTCCATGTTGGTGCAAATAACCCTAATATTTATTTTAAACCAACATCATTGGTTTAAATTCAGGACTATTGTTTTAACAGAAATGAACAACTTTTATGACAAAAATTGGTTAAGCATTACCTAGGATATAAAAATCTGGCAAAACATTATGAAAAATAAGCCATACCGTTTCTCTGAGCTTCTCTTTTTTGAAAGCGGTAGAAATCTGAACCGACTTCTTTAGGTTTCCTTTTGGCCAATTTATTCTCTGCAGCAGCTTGAGCAACTAAGCCCACAGCAATACCACTTCCAGAGTTAGTTGTTTTCTTCCTACCCTTGTAGTGTGCAACCACCATCCACCCCCCCTTCTGCGGCAAGGGCTTCTTTTATTTTTCTTTCCTGCATTGACCAAAAAACAATTGCATGGATACCAAAATAAGTAACAAATGTGGGTTCAGAGGTGAGTTAATAAGTCAGTTAGGGGTGTGAGAAGAGACTATATAGAAATAATGGAAAGGAGAGACTAAAGGGAGGATATTAAGTTTTGTAAAGGGCGGTGTTGTGGGAGAGGACTGGGCCTCTCAAATACATAGTGTACTACTGTTTTCTATCAATAAACACCATTTTTCTATAATCTTATCCAGTTCCTATCAACTGGTATCAAAGCTCCAATTTTGAGGTTGTGGATGTTGAGGAATTCAAGAGCTTTTCAATTTTCAGCAAGGAGAAAGAAAGTAACCAATGAACTGGGATACAAATTGAATCTAAAAGTGAGTAGCCAAGCAAAGTGAATGGATAAAGATAGCTGAAGCGAGAAATAACAATTTGTGCAGGCAATGATGCTTACGATGATTGAGGAGAATTAAGATTGTAGATGGAAGCAGACGCAAAAGCAAAATCAGATTAGCTAACGGTAGGGAACGAAAATATGCTAGACAGGCCGGAGCGTCAATAGGAAGAACAAAATGACAGAACTGAAATTACGACAGTTGAATAAACTATTAGATAGGGATAGGATACTGAAGGAAATTGTTTTGAAAGGTGAATCCCAACTTAAGGAAGAGAAAGGGATTATAATTTTGAGGGAATATTACCCTTTATGTTGGTTGTTCCATTCCATGGCTCATTATAGTACCCATTTTGGAGATCTAATTTCAGTTACAATGATCAAGGTTCTCCTGGGAAGTAATTCAATATCTGCTTAAATTATCTACGAATTCACTCTTCCTCTTGCTGAAAATATGCCACTGTTGCTGCACCTATTGCTAAGAGAAAAGGACAGACAACTTATGGAATTTTTGTAAACATCCATCAATGGCAAAATAGATGTCACTGCCATAAGTATTCAGCTAGCTATTGTTGTGAGCATTGGAGGTCCATGGACTCCAGAGGCCATTATTGGCTCTCATCTGTATTTTGGTAATCATGCATCAAAGATTGGGGCTCTTCCGGAATAATGTTTTCAGAAAAAGATTAATTCATATGCACTGTCAGTGTAAATAAGTTTTCACAAGCATTCAATGATGCCACATTATTATATGCATGTGAAAAAAAAATACACTGACAGTGTATATAAATTAAACTCTTCAAACAAATATAAGGTGGATGTTTTGCGGGAGTATTGTTAGGTGTCCACCAGGACTGTTGGTCAGAGAGTTTCTTAGTAAGTTAGGTTAGTTGGCTGAGATAGTAGAAGAAACATGGCATGTTGCCTAAAAATAAAAGGAGAGTTGGGAGGGAGTGATTTCTAGTCATTAACTCATTGTAGAGGACATAGGGGCCAATGGTTAAGGACATTGCAGGCCCTCAAAGGTTCTGCATTATTGCTCTGTAACCAAGGGAGATATTCCAAATTCAATCTCATAAATTACCTCATTTCGATCAATTTCTCTCTTTCTTTCTGACGAGGAGTTGTATTGTGCTCATGACATTGACATGATGTCTAAAGAAAGTCACTTTTTATGCCGCCTAGGCCAAGAACGCAACCTCAATGCAAAAACACATAAGAAAAATGCATATCCAAATGATATGCAAGAACATCAAAACAAAACAGAACTTCTAATTCTGTGTCTATGGCTTTACAGCTGTGAGATATATATATATATATATATATATATATATGAATTCATCTAGCTACTCTATGAATACAAACTGAATAATCATCCACATCATAATTCACAACACTATATTTTGCACCAACTACCATACAACTATAACTTGGATTCATAGGTCAAAGCCCTCCTTTATGAATGAAAATTAATTTTAATAATTATTTTTCATAGCCATAGAACAAGTAAGTATACAAAAGAAAACTCTAAATATATATTTTCCGAAATCAATTTAATTTCAATATATAATAAAAATAAAACTCATGCCATGATTATTATCCTCGCTTAAATAAGGGTTATCTGACTATTATTAGGAATACATCTGCATAAAGAAACAAAATTTTGTTTAAAGGAAGTTTACTCAAAACATATACCTCATCCAATTTTTCCTCGTAAGCAGTTACATAGTCGTCAATTTGATTTTGCAATGCCTCCAACCTCGGTCTACTTTGATGGCATTCCATAATCCATTCTGTAGTTTGAGTATTCCTCAGTCAGACAATATACCGTGTATGACGATAAATAGACGGTAACATATAAATATGCACAAAGTACACGGATGCACCACAATCCAATTCTCACGCTTAGGAGGTAAGGTGGATGTTGAAAAATGATAAAAGACATATACACATGAAAGTTAACATAAAAAATGTTGAAAGGTTTATCATATGTATCTATATGGCAAGTACTATTGTAAATTGTGTCAAATTACATGTAAAAATAACCTAAAAATTTGTATTAATGCTGACATTACAAAAAAGAAGAAGCAATTCATACTTTTCATTCCATTTAAGCAGTCATCATCTCCAGAGGAAATAATATGAAATTCATTCTGATGATCTTGTTTGGTCTTTTCAGGTGATTGTGAAACCTCCTTTCTTGTTATCTTCTTAGATTCTTTTGACCAACCTACAAAACAAGTATAAATTCCATGAGGAAAATGAATGTATGACTTCAGGCATGGTATTTCATAGTAATACAATAATGTAATCAATCAACTAGAAAATATATGAAAATAAGGTGAGAACAAGTTATAAACATTCATAAGTTATACCACTCAATCTCAAAAGTGCTTATGCCAATATATAAGCTGAAATAAGTAAAAACAATGATGGAAAAACTAAAATACATATATTAAATAAATAAGCAGAAAATAAAGTTCTAGTTATATGCTTGTACAAAGTACAATATCCATGAACTCACCAATTTGGTGTTGTAAATCAACATGTTCTTCATCTTGTGTTTCAACTAGATTTTGGTCCCTGTTGTTCCTTTTTCGGGTGTTTGTAACTTTCATCTTTTTTCCAAGAGTTTTGTTGTTAGTTAGGGTTTTAGTTGTTAAACAAAACGTGTTTTTTTTTCTTCTTGAAAAGAGAGTGGGTTGGGCTTAGAATTCAGAATGCTAACCGTTTATTTTTTGAAAAATCTTCTCTATACCCCCACCTCTCCCTTCTACCCCTACAAATTCAATGTAATAAAAAAAATCCTTTACCTCACTACATAAAAATAATGAACAAGGTGATCATTGATATTTCGAGTGTCATGTGTGAAACATAAAATTGGTGAATAATTGTTTTTGTAAGTAACACACACGCAAGGCCGACCAACAGATTAAGAGGTCTAAAGCAAAAAATTTAATGCGGTCTTTAAAAATATATTTTTTAATAGAATATTTATATAAAATCAATTTTGTGGAGACCAAAATTTGAATTCATGACCAAGAGTAATTGAGGCCTTTTTGGTAATCAATTCAACCATGCGAATGTTTGTAATTTATCTATCATATAATATACTTTGGTGCCAAAAAAAAATCGTGGCCACTTTGTGTGATCACACCTTCTGCACACTCTCAAAGCCACCACTTAGAAGGGGTTATCTCGTTTCGGATTTTATAAATTGAATGGAGGCAAAATAAAAAAGAATCAAATTAATTTTTATTGTTATTTTTCTAAATTCTTCTACATTCAATTAGATGAAAAAAGAAGTCTTGTAAAAAAATTAGATAAAAAAGACCGGATGCATTGTTAATTAAGAGCTAAGAAAGAGTTATATTTTTATTCAAAAAAAAGAAAGAGTTATATTTATAAAAACTGCATAAGTTTAATTGTACATAAAAGATGTAAGTTTAGTGTATGTTTTGCTTCATTAATTAATTATCGAAATCTAATGTAATGTTTGTGAGTGTTGTAAACCCGAGGTATTAGAGTTCAATTCCTACTCGTAGAAAAAGTGTACGATAAGATTAATTTATGTTAAAAGCAAAATTAATAATTAAAAGAACATTTCTGAAGAAATAATACTATACATTGCTAATCATGAAATGAATTTTCAGTTAGGAGGACACCATAAAACTTTAATATTTTCCATTCACTGTTCTAAATTCAAAAAGAAAATCAATGTAGTATATGATCATCCTTTTCTTCATCTATTTATTATATTATGTCATCTTATTTCTAAAAATAGTTCAGGCAACAGAAAACCATGATTTAGACTCATTAAAATGGTGAAGAAAGCAAACTTTTTGTAATGAATTATAAGAGACAAAGTGACAATATATATTTTAAGAACAAACAAATAGTTTTTTCATGCAATCTGTTTTATTTGTAGTTTGTGATCCATTCATTATTCCATCAATCATTCAAAGCATTATTATTCCCTCTTCTCCTCAAAAAAAGATAAAAGCTAAAGCCTATACCCACACCACTACTGTAGTTTCCTGTCTATTCAAACAGACAGACAGTCCTCTATTTCTTTTTCCTCTTTGTTTGCTTAATACCCTTTTATCCACTTTCTCTTTTTCTTACTTTCTTTTTTTCATGTTTTTAGTTGAGCTTATTCTTAACAAAAGTGGTTTATTCCTTCCATTCATAATGTTTAAAGCTATATAGTCACTATTTACTTACTTTTTCTATATATATATATTTTATACTTCCCTCAATATCATGAACAGAAGCTTTTGTTAATCCATATACCTTTGCATGTACAAGAAAGAAAGAGAAAGTTTCATATAAAAAGCCAAAATTTACCTCCCTGACAAGAAAGGCACAAAATTCTCACATTATATCTATATCTTCTACATCTTGCTCTAATTGTACCAAACCAACTAGTAGCCTTTGTTTTCTACTCTCTCTCTTTTCAAACCAAATAACCAATATTTTTTATCATGAGAGGAGGAATTTGCAGTATACAGCTTCAAGCACTTACACAAGAAGCTGCAACTGTTGTTAAACAAGCAGTGAATCTAGCAACAAGAAGAGGTCATGCACAAGTTACACCTCTTCATGTTGCTAGTGCTATGCTTGCAACTTCAACAGGACTGTTAAGAAAAGCTTGTCTTCAATGTCACTCTCACCCTCTTCAATGCAAAGCTCTTGAGCTTTGTTTCAATGTTGCACTCAACCGTTTACCAGCTTCTACACAAAGTCCACTATTAGGTCCTCAATATTCAACCACTCCTTCACTTTCTAATGCTTTGGTTGCAGCTTTCAAACGTGCTCAGGCTCACCAACGACGTGGAACGATCGAGAATCAGCAGCAGCAGCATATTCTTGCTTTGAAAATTGAAGTTGAACAGCTCATAATCTCTATACTTGATGATCCAAGTGTTAGTAGAGTTATGAGAGAAGCTGGTTTCTCTAGCACTCTTGTGAAATCAAGAGTTGAAGTTGAACAATCTCTTCCAATTGAAGTTTCTTCAACAAAAGTTTCTTCTGAATATCATAAAAACCAGTCCAAAGAACTTAGCCTTAAGCCTCAAGTTCTTAGTCTTGGTGGTTCATACACCAAACCTATAGATTGTGTTAACAATGATGATGTAACAAGTGTCTTGAGTGAATTAGTAAAGAGGAGAAGAAACACTGTTATTGTAGGAGAGAGTGTTTCTAATGCTGAGGGAGTAGCTAAGGGAGTGATGGAAAGGTTTGAGATAGGTAATGTTCCTATGGAGTTAAGGTATGTACAATTTGTGAGTCTTCCTCTTATATGTTTTAGGAATATTAGTAAAGAGGAAGTTGAAAAGAAATTTGTGGAAGTTAGAAGCCTTGTGAAAAGCTATATGGGAAGAGGGGTTATTCTTTATTTAGGTGATTTGAAATGGTTGTTTGAGTTTTGGTCAAGTTACTGTGAACAAAAAAGGAACTACTATTGTTCTGTTGAGCATATGGTGATGGAGATTAAAAAATTGGTTAGTGGAAGTGGTGAGAGTAGTAGATTATGGCTTATGGGGATTGCAAATTTTAAAACATACATGAAGTGTAAAATATCTCACCCTTCCCTAGAAACTATTTGGGAGCTTCATCCTTTTACAATTCCTGTTGGCAGCCTAAGCCTAAGTTTGAATTTTGACAGGTAATTTTAAGATTTTTTTTCTTTTGAAATTCTTGTTCTTACTTCTACTATTGAATGTTTTTTTTTAATTAACATATCTTATGTTTTACATTATTTATAGTGATTTTCAAGCTAAGGAGAGAAGTATGGTATTATTCAATGACTTGACTTTTGAAGATAAAGTAGGAGTTGGAAAGCAACTAACTTGCTGCAGAGATTGTTCAATAAAATTTGAGAATGAAGCTCTGAGTTTGACTAACAATATAAGCAAGAAAGCATGCAGTTCAAGCTTGCCAACATGGCTTCAAAATTGTAAGGAAGAAAGAAGTTACACAGTGGAAGATCAGGTTTGTCTCATAATAGTCTCACACACATACTTGGTTCAGAAATATTCATTAGAGTTAAATTTTGATACACTGTCAGTCTAAATGCTTTACGCTGTCGACAAATAACAAAATTACTTTAATGGTGTTTATGATAAAAGTTAAATATCTTTAATGATTTAATCTAACAGTTACGAACTTACGACTGATTCAGTGTGAAAAATCTTTACAGTGACAGTGTATATGAATTAGTCTTTAACTATATATATGCAAAAAAAAGTTGTTCTTTTTCTATTTTCTTATCTTTTTCTTTCTTTGTGAAATAGGAAAATGCAAGACTTAAGGATCTTTGCAAGAAATGGAACTCAATATGCAATTCAATACACAGACACCCTTCCATTCTTGACAAACAAGATTTGTTTGTTTTATCATCATCCCCTTCATCACCAACTTCATTTTCCTCACTTGAAAAAAAGTCTAACTTCCGACAAAGCCAAAAAAATTGGTCTATAATTTCTGAACAAGAAAAGGTACCAAAAGAGTGTGAGTTATTATACACTGAAAGTGCTGGTGATGATAATGATTGCTATGATGGTAACTTGATCATGTTCATGCCACATAGAAATGTTCCAAAACCAGATCTTTTGTCCAATCCTAACTCAAGTCCAAACTCAGCTTCTTCAAGTGAAGCAGTGGATGGTTTAGAAAGTACTGAAATGTTCAATGAACATAATGAAGAGAATCTCAAGATTCTCTGTGATGCCTTGGAGAACAAGTTTCCACAACATAAAGAAATCATTCAAGAGATTGCAAGTACTGTCCTTTTTTGTAGATCAGGAATGAGAAAAAGAGGGAACAACTTCTTCAAAAGAGAAAATCATAAGCAAGAAACATGGATGTTTTTTCTTGGTGATGATTCTCAAGCAAGAGAGAATATCTCAAAGGAGCTAGCCAAAGTTGTTTTTGGATCTTGTAACAACTTTATGACAATTGGCATGAGCACTTTCTCTTCCATAGGAAATGATGATTCCTCAAGTGATGAAAAATCCAAAAGGAAAAGACCAAGAGATGAGTTGGGAAGCACTTATTTGCAGAGATTTGGTGAGGCAGTGAATGAGAATCCTCATAGAGTGTTCTTCATGGAAGATTTTGAGCAAGTTGATCACTTTACTCAAAAGGGTATCAAGAAAGCTATTGAAAGTGGAAGTTTAACAATTCCTGGTGGTGAATCTGTTCCTCTCAAGGATGCCATTGTCATTTTCAGTAGTGAAAGCTTCAGTTCAGTGTCAAAGTCACCACAATCATCATGTGCTGAAAACAAAGGGAAAGAGACCATGATAGAGGATCATCAAAGTAATCTAAACCTCTCTTTGGATCTGAATATAGCCATTGAAGATCATGATAATGCTGACATTGGTATTCTTGAGTTAGTTGACAAGAAATTTAGTTTTAATTTGTAATAGGAAAGGAAAAAAAAAGTTCTATATATGTTAAATTTGGGTGCAACTCTTTTTTTTTTTACTTTTTTTTTTCTCAACTTGTTTGTTTTTCAGCTATAGTTATTAGTGGGGAAAGAAAAAAAAAAGACATGAATGCAAACTTTTAGATATATAGCTTGATAATTCAAGTTGATATGCATGTATTTTTCAAGCTTGGATGGAGATGGTATATGATAAGATTGTATATATTTTTAACTTACTCCAATCATTTGAGTGAGATATGGTTCCTGTTCTAACTAATGTATTATGGCAAATTACTGAATTTGAATTCATGAAAGAACTTAGTCTGTAATTTAAAAGATAAAAAAATATAATTAGAATGGCAATTAAACAAGAACTTGGTGAAATATAATCATCATATTGTAAATGTAATTTAGTAAACAAATTTTAATTGATTAAAATTAATGGTATATTTTCCTACTCTTTAAAATTTAAATATATTTATAGTTTAACACAAATATGCAACAAATAATTCACTTGTTTAACTAGTAACAATATCTTAATCACAGTGGCAGAACAAGAAAAGCACATGTGGATGTCACTATCCAAAATTCTCTGAAACAAATAAATTAAATTTAAAACTCTCAAACACAAATGCTTGGCAGGCATTTCATACAATTATTTGTCAGGACAGTGTACTATTGTTTCCACTTTACTTGGTCCTGTGGTATAATATTGGCTGCACTCTTCACTGTTGATAAAAAGTATATAGTTTTGCTGTACAAGTGAAATATGTCAATGGTACTCAGAATTTGTAATTTTGAGACATAATATAAATAATCTTTGCATCATTCGTAAAAATATCATTAGTGTCACTTTATTTGTTCATGAGATGTCAGTTCAGTTGTAAGAAGTTTAAATAATGGTCGCCGATGTCACATTATTAATGATAATTTTGCATCCTCAAATTTTTATTTTAAAAAAAAAAGTGTCAATGGTACTAAAAAAATATGAAAAGTGCAAGTATGTAGGGTCAACATATGCTAACAAACAGAGAAGAGGAACAAACAAAAATAAAATCTCCAGGAATATATTGTCACATCACTTTATATTAAGAATTCAAATTTCTTTTTTGAAGGGAGTATATTAAGAATCCATGAAGCTTACTACAAATGTTTATCTAATCTGTTGTTAAGGATGACTGGTTTCAGCAAACAATGTGAGCTTTATACTGTCACATCTTTATATTAAGAACACATTATGTGTCTAATAATTCACCTAATTAACCTCTAAAAAAAACCTAATTAAGTAACATATTGTAATCTAAAGATATACAGTTTAAAAGCATTTTATGAACTATAAATATATAGAGCTCAAGGGAGAAAAAAGTTAATTAATAAAAATATTTCATTGAGGAAATTGAGTTAATCACATGCGATCGTGGTTAATCACATATTTTTATTGTATAAATGTTTTGGTCTTTAAAAAAAACATACACAACTTAATTAACCACGATCACATGTGATTAACTAGGTGTTGCACTTATTGACCAAAAACTATATTGATGAAAAACTACCCAAAGCATAACGTGTGTCAATAATACAATAATTAATTAGATCATGTTGAAAATTGTGAAATACCGGTTAATCTTGTAGTTGAATTAACCATAATTTTAATAGTAAATTGAATTAATCATGCACTCAATTGAAATAATCACATTTTTTAATATGATTAACCAGTATTACAGGTGTAGGAAAAGAATGAGTGTTTGAATACCATTACTAGTTAATTAAAGATTTTAAAAGGTTGATGAAAGAATTATTCATAGCGTAAGCATTATGCAAAGAAATAAAACAAGTTGTTCAAAAGCTATTCGCTTCAAAATCAAAATCATATTGGTAGGAGTTAAAAAGCAGCTCGTGGAATCAAGTACATGAATATCATTAAGAAGCAGCATGCTAATTGGAATAAGCACATACATGTTTGGAAACTATACCCATGTAATTGGAATAATTGGAATGTGACCAACCACAATATCACAAGTGTTATCTATAATTTGATTCTTTTTGTACTGTGATTGTCGCCCTCATTACTAACCACCAAAATATGGATGAAATTGAAGTTTTTTTTTTGTCAAAAAAGTTTAACGGAGAAAATTATACAATACATTGTCAGAAACTAATTGTTTGCATATTCAAATTCGCGCTCCAAGATATCAAATGTACTTACAATTTTTCACAACCCTAATAGTATATTTATGTAACTACCCTTCTTTTTTTTTGACAAGCTACCCTTGTTAAGGTGTGAACTACAACATTTAATATTTGTCTCCAAGCTTAGCTGAATTTATTTTGAAGAAATAAAACCACCCACCACTTATAGCAGAATAAAACACTTCTCTTTTCTTAAACTCTTTTAAACATTATTAGCATCCTTTAAGCAATTAATAAATATAAATAGCATAAAATTAAAGAACTCGTTCGTTATTCTCTTTTCTTTTTCTTTTTTATTTTCCTTTCTCTTGAAAGTAGCTAGGTAAAACAAAAGTTAACGAAACTCAAGTGATCAACCAAGTATTGCTAAACAAAGTGTCAAAAGCTTAAAGATGTGTATAAGTTGATTCTTCATGCTCTAAAAGATGCAAAGAAGGGGACAAAAATTAAATTGACCTTTCTTTAGCAAAAACAAAAATGTGTGAACTAATCTAAATCTATGTGCTTTCCCTAACTTACAAGAAACCTAGGGCCTTTTGAAAAGATAGAGTTACTTTTCTTTTCAATGTTTGCAAGGTCACCAATCTTAACCGACTCTCAATGATAAAATAGCATCATCAATCAATAATAGATTGAAACTATTTACTTCATCGTTACTCTTTCCCTCCCAAAATATTAGTTATTTTTTCAAAGAGGTGTGTTAGTTAATTGTTAGATTTCAAAACCAAAACTTGAGTGGTTTCAATACTTTGAATGTTTTAGAAATTCAATGTATACTTCAAATCAAGATTTTTTCCTATTATTCTCGAACTTTATTATTTTTTGGTTAAGTATCTTAGTGACTAAAAATTCACCTCTTAAAGTAAAAAATGGAGTGTAAGAGGTTCGAACTCCGGCCCCCAAATGTATAATACAGTGTCTCGACCATCTAAGTTAAGCTCATGGAGACACATCCTCAGAATATTAATTAAGACGTACATGAATATTGAATATATATAACATTCATACTCATTAATTTTATTTTATTTTATTTTTACAAGATAAATTTAAAGTAAGATGATGATATTTCAGTTCAAGATAGATAAAATCTTTTAACTCAAAGAGCGTTTAAAAAAATGTTTATATTTATATTCCTCCGAGCGCACTAGTAATTAAACTTCTTCGTACACATCAATCAATCATCTTAAATAAAACGAGAATATAAAATATGTAAACCGTAAAACATCCAATATGATGCATTTCTCCTAAAATGGCAGCCAGAGTATATTTGGGTTGTTATTATATATCGATTCTCAATTCTCATGCAAACCACTATATCACTTTTAATTGTTCTATATTAACAAAAAAGTGGTAACGTTGCAAACTATTGTCACCACTAACTCACACAGTCACACACTCCATTAAGACAAGACAAGTAAGTCCTCGAGCACAGTACCCATTGATCAAGATTACAATTTTTAGTTTCCTTGTCAAATAGAAAATCTTACGTTTATAGTTTTTAAACATGCAAAAATCGTTTTCATACACCTTTAGTTTGTCCATATCTACAATATTATTTTGTATACTACACTAGACTGATGAAATAAAATTAAAAAAAATCAAATAAACATCATTCTAAATTAAACTATAGGTGAGTGTCTCATTGATTTTCTACTTACCAGTAGTGGTGCTATTTTATATATGATTAACTAATATAGATATAGGATTGCTTTGCTAAGGAGGGACAAAGGATTGAATTAATCTCCACAAGCCGACAGCAGAAAGAAACTTTTCTGGACTAAAATCTTTATAGGATCAACCAAGTGAAAATTGAATAAAAAATATGTTTATGATCAAATGTTGTTTTTATGAAGCATGTAGTCCACTATAGTCTGCCGTTTCTGTTCCATAAAATTTAAAATATTGTAAATTACCAAGAACGTGCTATAACAAGGAATTCTCATGAAACAAATCATGTATTAGTGCTTATTATTAATTATTTAGTATATCCATTTATTAGAAGGATTCATTATTGGCTAGCATAATAGGTGTGGCTGGATAAACTTGTAGGTTCGGAATTAGGATGCATGAAGGTGAAACCAAATGATGGGGAAAGGAATCAAATGTTAGTTTAGATAAGGTAATTCAAAATTTTAGATAACTCAAATGCTTCAATTGAATTCTATTCTTTTCTAAGTTTTTTGTTTAAGGAAGAGTAGTAAAAAAATTCATTTTTAAAATTTGTTGCGCTATTTTTATGAATTGTAAATTTTGGAATAAAAGTATATATAAATATATAATGAAAAGTGATAAAAATTGAGGATTTTAAAACATTTTGGTCAAATTTGAAATTTCAGAAAGTTGATAAAAAATAGTTTCAAAATATGACAAATAGAGACCAACTTACAAAACTTTAAATTTGAGGACCAATTGTAATATTTTTAAACTTTATATGGACCAATTTTCGAAATTCTAAAAATAAATAGGGTCTTGTTGTAAATTTTTAAAGCATATATGATCCAATTTGCATAACTTGAACGAATTATAAGAATCGATTTGAAATTCTTATTTTATCCAATAAAAAATAAATTTTAAATTATTATTTGTTTAGATAGTTTTTGAAATTTGCCAAATTTGTCTATGACAAATTATTTTATAAAATATCTTCATTTTTGAAATTCTCTAATTCATTGTCCAACAATAAAGTTTACACAGAAAAGCTTGAATTATCCTCTAAAATTCTCTCATTCAAACATGTTCTTAGTGTCGAGGGAATTAAATGCATCATTTACATTCTGTACCCAAAAAAAAATGCATCATTTACATTTATGTTGCTTTCAACGTATCCTACAAATTTGAATTAATATATCTATTTTAGTAATAAACAATATATATGTATGTTAACTACAACATCACGATTTTATTCAAATTTGTATATTTATCATATGATTCTTAATTTAGAATTTAAGATATGATTGTACATTGTACTACACATACACATCCCAACGGCCAAAAGGTTCTTTAAAAACCAAGATATTGTGCATCAGTCGTTGTGGACACTTAAAAATCTTACAAACATGATCTAGAAATCATTACAATCGAAAAAAGGTAAAGATAAAGAGAATTTGATCAAAAGCATGACCCCACTAATTGTATTCTTTTTAGGGGTCATATTAACGCTCTAAAGCATTCAAAATGTTGATCCTTTTCAAAGGCAATACATCTTTTCCTCTTTTCTTTGAAATATTGATCATGTTCTTTTCCAACCCTAGTTAGAAGATGGATGGCCCATAACACCTCAAACTTTTGAGGCAAGTGAGATAGTGGCATATGAGATTGGCATGGAGACAAAGTTTCCACACAATGAAGCTTTTGCAGTCTTTAGGAAAGAGAGAAAACAAAAAATAATAAAGCAAAGCTTGAATATGGCTTTTGCCTTTATGTGTAGAAGGCCATATCCTCTTTTCAGTTTCTCTCTTCTTTTCTATTACAAGTGAATTATTTTTTTGCATGAAAGTAAGGGATTTCTCGGATCTAGAACTCCCAATAATCAGTGTATAATTTAGGGCACAGACACATTCAGAGCATTACTTAGTGACCTCGGATCCTTCAACATAGTGGGAGAGGATGTTGTGTTGGAATGGAATGGTCTCTGTTGTAAAGGCTGAGACATTAGAGATGACCAGTCAAAAAGGAATTTGTCATGGAAGTTAACAAGAATGGGTGGAAAATAAAGTTGACCATGATATCAATACACATTTATGGTCCTTTCTTATTTTGGGCTTCTTAGAACATGACAAAAATATAAGACTTTGAGAAGTTCTATTTAATTTTTTTTTTTTTTTTTGAGAGAAGAAGTTCTATTTAATGTATTTCATGATATTAGCATACCAACCAACAAAATTTACCCAAGTACACAGTTTCAAATTCATCTGATAAAGTGATTGTACATTGTAAAACAGTTTAACAAATTTACATCTAATTAAATTTCACCATTTAAATATGGGTCATGCTAAGGAATGAAAAAAAAGAAGGGAACTTTTTATTGAAAAAAGCTTTTTTTTTTTTTTAGACTTTTAAATAATTGATTACACAACTTTCAAAAATGTTATTAGTATATTTGATTTTTTAAGGAGTGCCCTAAGTTAAATTTTTCCTTTAAATATATATATGTGTGTTAAAAAAATATTAAGACATTTAAATTATGGAATTTGATTAACTATATTAACTCGTACAAATTTAACACTTAATTCAAACTTGCATGTCAATGTAATAATTTAAATAGTACCGGTGGAAAACTATTTGTGATATAATATACTTTAGCAGTTCATCTATATTTTTAACATATTTTTGTTATCAACATATTTTTTGGGTGGTTTCAAGGTGCTAAGCCCAAGAGACAGAAAAAACAAACAAAAACCTACCAATAGGTTAACCCCCATCAATATTCAAAAAAAAAAAATTTAGATAGCGAAAGCGATAATGAACATTAGAAACTGACATACACGAGAAGTCGAAGTTAAAATTTCGATTATTGTGTCTGATCTAACGATTTTAATATTTTTATCAGTTGAGTTAGAATTTATTGATAGATTCAAAGTTAATACAACCAAAAGAAAAACTACCGACTTAGGCGATGTAGCAATTTGAAGAGTGTAAACTCCTAGCTTGCAAGCATATCCGCCGCCTTATTGGCCTTTCTCATCACATGAGATATAGAAATATCACCAATTTGCTCTATTAAGATTTTGGAGGTCCCTACAAAACAAAGAAAAAAAGATTTTAGAGGTAAACAAGGAGGGTAGATGAGAAGATGGACAACCCAATTGAATTAACCTAAGCTGCAAGAAGAAAATCCAACTCGATTGCCACGTTAGAATTAAAGTACATATATCCTATATTTAAATTAGACGCTTTTGATTATTCAATTCATTTTAATTTTTTGTTTTCAAAAAGTTTAGTGGCGAAAATCACACACTTAAAAATGGAGAGATGTGGAGAATTACGGGTTCGAATCCACTTCGCAATATATCAAATATTTCTGCATCATTTTACCATCCGAAAAATATTCACATTGATACAATTTACAATTTATAACATTATTCAATATAAAAATACACATCTCGTATAGAGTTTATTTTATTGCACTCAATTTGTTGTGTTTGTTAAACGAGTCTTGAAATTTCAACATCTAATTTAGCAGTTTCTTATACAGTAATGTGACTTATCAATTACCATATTCTCTCTTATCTTCATACACATCTAAATAGGAGTATGTATGAAACTTTAGAGTATGTTTGGGAGCTTTTTTAGGTATTTGTAGGGGAGACTTTTTAACAGTTGGGTCTATATTTTGAAATATTATAATATTATAAAAAAAAAAAAAAAAAAACAAAAAAAAACAAAAAAAAAAAAAAATAAAATTAAAAAACAAAAAAAAAAAAAGGTTTAAAAATAGGAGGACTAAAACCTTTTTTAGGGGGTGGCAACAGCACATTTAATCCAAATATTTAATAGTTAAAGATAAGTAAATTCTCTCCTCTCCTTCCCACATAAACTCTCCATCAAAACATACCCTTTGTGTGCATACTCCTTACGATTAGTTTTAAATTTTGACAGAGTTCCATATGTGATAAGTGCTCAAAAGTAATATATTTATTGTGTTAATTTAGGCACTTTAGTGATTTGTCTTGCAAATTACTTAATGGAAAAGCTAGAATTTGATGCAATTATGCCGTTTATGCTTTAGTGCCTTATTCTACCTCTTTTTGTGCAGGAAAATACAAGCAAGAACCAAAAATCAACCAAAGTGCAAAAGCTGAGTTTTTGGCTTATAGCGAGTTTTGTCCAAAGCCAACTCGCCATAAGCGAGTTCAAAAAGTTTAAGAGGATAAGGGACACGTGGAGGTCATCCATTGGAGCAGAGTAGATTTTCGTGCAACTCGCTATAAGCGAGTAATTTTTGCTATAAGCGAGTTTGACAGATTCAGCCATATAAATAGTTTTTCTCTCATTTTCTGAAAGCAATTCATTATTTTTGATATTTTCTGATTTTTAGAGAGAGAGAGAGGGCATTCCTAGAGAGAGAAACATGAAGCAAGAGTGTTAGAAGTGGATTCTTTCCAAGATTTGTAGAGAAATCATGAATTCATCTTTTCTTTCATTTTTGCAAAGCTACTATGAAAGTAAGTCGCTAAATCTATCACTTGGGGTTAGAGGTACTTGATCAAGATAATATGTATTCTTTTTTATCCTTAAATATATGGTTCTAGTAATTTTTACTTAATGTTGATTTTATGTTATATCTTTGATTTGAAATGATGTTGAAAGATGTTTTTGAATCTAGGGTTATAATCTATCAAAACTTTAATTCTAGACATGGAATTTAGGTTTTGATAATCACTTTGAATATTGAAACTCAAAGCTTTTGTATCGTTTAATAGCTCGGAAATCGACAATACAACGATGCAATCGACTATTGGATTGTTTAATAGTTTGGAAAATCGGCATTTAAATGATCCATTAGAAATCACGACATCATTTGGACATGAATGATGTTGTTGATCAGTATGTAATAATATTAGTAAAGCTAGAATTCGTTTATGCAATCATAAGAGTGCACTATTTAATGTTTGGTCAAAGACTCTAACCCTAAGCGTGAATTGCCCTACCTCGTCTCAATTTTATTGCTATATTCCAATTTAGATTAGTTTTTAATCAATCAATTATTTGAACCATAAGTTTAGAACGATATCGATTGCTGAACGGCTCAAATATCGCGCTAGTCTCTGTGGAGACGATACACAAAAATATTTACTTTTGAATTGATATGATTAGCTACTCAGATAAGACCAGGCAGGAGAACAAATATGGTAATGATAAAAGCATGACTGTTTTAGTTGAACAATTTTGTAGTTGATAAATTGCACAATTATTGAATGTTTTAGTTGAACAATTTTGTAGTTAAAAAATTGTACAATTATTAAATGTTTTAGTTGAACAATTTTTTAGAGGAATGTTTTAGTTGAAAAATTGCACAATTAAAACTCTGGTTTGCTTGTGCAGAAAGTAAAAATAAAAATTAGCAAGGTACATAGACATAGTTAAGTCCAAATAAAAAAAATAACATCTGTTTGACTTTTTATTATTATTAAGATTTCTTAAGATAAGGGATAAACATTTTTCAGGCAACAAACTATTAAAATAATCGACATTCATTTTTTTTTCAGGCAACATTCAGAATTTCTGAAATGTAACTTTCTTGCACAATCTAAAAATCACTTTTTCTAAAATAACTAAACAAACATACCCTATATATATTAAATCTCGATCGTCTTAACTGCTCAATCAAGATTTTCCTCGAGATGACAATGTAGACTATGCTTGTTCAATAAGTGCAAATCACTTTATAGTTGCTTGGTTAAAAATATGTGTGAACATGTTAAAAGCATGACTTCATCCTCACCAATCCCTATAACATTAAAGTAAATTGAAAGTGACTTTTTTACACTTTAACATACAATATGACGATGGAAATCCATTTTCACTCCCATCTCCATTATATCAACCTTCAAAACTTCACTCCCATCTCCATTATTGCCAAAAGTTATAGAACAAAGTACAAGAAGTAAACACAAAAACAGGCCTTTGCCCAAAAATTAAAGAAAAAAGGACACCATATACACAGAATATTATTAATATGCTTTGAATTCTAAATACATATGGGAGATAACTATATTGATACTTATCTGGGATTTGAAACTTATTCCACAAGTTAAGTTCCACAGAAAAGTTCAGCATTCATTAACACTAAAAGAACGAATAAACGACACACTATTTTGCCAGTAACGCCAAGTATCTAGTCTCATGTACAGACCCGCGTATAATAAAGCTCAAGATATCCTTAATGAATCCTAGTTATTCAAACAGTTGGATCCTTCCCGAACCTCATAAACACGTGAGTTGCGAGCATAGATCCCCTGCGAGTCATTTCTGCAACTCGGCCAAGCAATGGCAGCTTTACGGTTTCTCGATTAGAAATTGGTTTTTTGTCCCACCTATTTGATGTAAATACAAAACTTAGTCACCCATCAGGACTTATATTATTGTTTACTTTTTTTTTTTTTTGAGATTGTTTACATTTTTTTGTTGTTGTAAGAATTGATGAAATATTTACTTTTTGGTTCATAAACGAAATACCTAAGCCGTGAGGAATTATATTTCCCAATTCATAGAGGAAAGAAAAACAATACATTTACTTAAGCTTCTAGTGCCTAGAATGATCTATAATGCATACTTTGTGGGAATAGTTCAGATTAAATTCAAAAGCTAGTGACATCCCAGCACAATAGTTTAGCAAAAGTTTTTCCTTTAAAGATTTTATTCCATGTCCTTCTAACTCTTCCCTTACATTTTCCAAAAAAGAACGAGAGGTTAAGGAGATTAATACATACCAGTCCTCGTGGCGAACAACTTTACCCTCCTCAACAGACAACTTGATTAGCGATACCATATCTATATCCTTCCCCAAGAATTTATAGTGTTGTTTATTGTCAATTAATATCTGCATAACATCATGAAATATGAATTTGGATCGTCCACTAAGATATCAGGCAAACACTTGTACTTTGAGAAGAACAAAAGATTTGCATACTACATTAACTGACAGCAGATTTACTAACCTCTCCTTTTCCAGGTGAAACCATATTTTCTTCAACACTGTATTCCACAATCTTTGACTCACTAAACAGCTATGAAACAAGGAGATAAAAGGATGTTTGCAATATGTAAATATTCAGAAGAAAATGATGAAACTGTTTAAAAGATAATTTTATCATGCATTAAATAAGTCATTATAGAAATAAACTATAACGAGAATTGTTTTATCTGGAACAATTGTTTGTGTAAGAAACGTATTCAAGAGAAATATACATCAACTTTCTGATTTAAGGCAATCATTCATGTTTTGTTATAACAACTATTTACATCTCAAAACTTTCATTATTCCATGGTGATGGGTTCTATTTAGATGCAGATCAAAATCGAAATCTAACAAGTTGAAAGCAAAATGAAGATCAACATGAATAAAGAGACAAAATAGTGATCAACAAGAGGTAATGAAAACCTTAGGAAGAGAGTAGAATGCTGATTTGATCTGCTTCACCCTGCAGTATCATTTTTTAAAAAAAATATGTAAGTAGTCTACCCTAAAACAGAATGTATCCATAAATAAAACAGAATTTGAATGATCTAATAGTTGGAACCATGCTCAAAAGAGTAGTATAAAAGAGCTAACTGCTATCGTCAATAGGTTTATATTATTGCAGAAGGCCACAAGCACGCTGGTAGGATCAAATGTATACGAGCCTTGAATAGACTGCATATTGACACAAAAACTTAGGCTTGCTGAATGTAAAAATAGGCCTTGACAGGTTCATTGCAAACACCAGTTACATACATATAAGGGAAAAGGGAAGTATGCCAAATATTGGCAAATTTTTTACAGGGAATGGAAATTGACTTTTTATTTTTTAGGCAAGAAATTGACAACTTGTTCCTCCCTATTCTTTATCATTCTGTAGTCCCATTATATGCACATTGGGACATCAAAAATTGGTTGTACAAAAAAGCTCCTGGATTTGGTTAGGGGCTATAAGTCTTTATCATGGTAAATCAGATTGTGACATTAATATCATGCCAAGGTTAGCATTGTAAAAAAAAAAGACTTTGTTTCAATTTCATATTCTAACATATGACTGCATTTATTCCGTGATTTCACCATCAAGAAGCATAGACAACAAACAAACCTCTTTTCTGATTAAGATTCAATGAAAATCTTTAGTACAGACACAGAACAGTTATCACTAAATAAGATTTCAATGAAAAAGCTAGTTAAAAAACCAATTTATTTCGTAATTCACCTTTCCAGTGGGTACACTTGAAACAACAAGCTTAATCCTTCCCATTGTTTAATATCATACCAGATATATAAGATCATACAAGTACAAGAATATTCATGATATTTTGTCATGACGATTTTAGGAAAATCGAAGAGGGCAAGAAAGAAATGCATACCCTTGTGCACGCATAAGGGGATCCTCAAAGGAAGCATCTGGGGCATAGATTTCAAAATCGCGAGCCGTGGCACATGATCCATATCTGAAATACCACACCAACGTCCATACAATAAGAATACAACAGTAGTTGAAATTAAAGTCGCTAAGCAGTATGAGGCTATAAGCCGTCCAAGGCATGTCTTGAAAACCTAGCATGATCCAAACCATAAGACATAGCACACTAATAATAATTTGCTACATTATGGAAATAAACTTCTCACGGACTTCTTATTAAGAAACACTAAAAATAGTACAATCCATTCCCATAAAAAAAGTAAATGAATAAATAAAATACAATTCATTCTTATACTTGAATTTGATTGTAACCTATAAAGCACCGGTAAAGACAAGGACATGACACTAAACACGTTTTTTGTTTGTTTCGAAAACTCAGTATCCTAGCCAAAGACCGACTAATCTAAGGGGTCCAATCCCACTGTCTACTTGAGGGAGCCGTTTAATGGACTAGCCCACCGAAATTGGCAAGGGGGAATCAAACCTAAGACATTGAGTGATGACACTAACAAGTAGATATCTATCAATAATAATTTGATAAAATGAAAGTAATTAAATGTAACCACATGTCAGCCTCGCTTCCCTTCAGAAGTGTCGAAGTTACGTATAGATTATAGTTATACAGTGTTGGTATGAATATGATACAGATACAAATTATGTTAGCTTTTGTGGAGAATTGAGATTGCTTACAGACGAAGAATGTGAGGAATGATTCCATCAGCAATAGATTTTTTGGCAGTGGAATCAAGTGCTTCTTTGTAACTAGTCTCTTTTCCTTGAAATTCAAGAAAACGAAAATTGTGAGAATCATAATAAGAAAGAAATTAGGATGAGGGATTCGTCCCTCCTTACCAGCATCCATTGCAAATTTTCTGGAAAGACGGAGAGAAGTTGAGGGAGTGATGATGTGTCTAAAACGTGTCACGTGGTACATTTCTATATTTTGATTTATGTTATTATATATTAAAAAAAAACATGAACCGCGGGAAGAGAAAGAAAAGGAATGTGTTGGTGGCTCCTTGGCCTTCAACGTGGCCATGCCTCCATCTCTCAAATACCAGTACTCATCAAATCAATTCAATTCAATTCAAATAAAACGGCACGACTCAGCTTCATTACATGTGATTATGACTATATTTTTCGTTTTGCTCAAATCATATTATTCAAAACTCAATTTTACAACTAGACTTTTGTTTTAAGACAAATAGTGTTTTTTAAGATTACATTATTTTGAGTTAAATTTATCAAAATATGACTTTTATTTTTTTTATATTTCTAAATAAAAAAATTCGAGGATTAAATGTGGAAAATAAATTAATGCAATTCAAATAAGATTACTTTCACACCTTGGGGAAGGAATGCTAGTGCAGACTTAAATACATTTATCATGGTTTACAGCTTGGCAATTAAAAATGATATGCAACACAAACTATAAATCAAGTTTAAAACCCCTAAAAAAAAAAAGTGGAAATAAAACCCGGATTAAAATTTTGTTACATTCACATTGGCCCTCAAGACTAGTAAAATTTCATAAAATTACAATCACTAATATACAATCAAATGCTTTGGAGACTGACCCCAAGCAAGAAATCAAATGAACTATACTATACAGATAATCTAAGGAAGAAAAAACATTCACCCCTCTTATTAAATCAATGCCCAAGAGATATAATAATACCATTCCTTGTCGATTATCGCTTGGTTTCACTCATGTTTTTTCCTTCAAAAAATTCGCCCAACATTCGATCTAGATCTTCTGCTGTGTATTTGATGTACTTCTGAGGATTCTTTCCACTCTCCACTAGAGGCCTGTAATTACAGATCGTTGTTAAATAATATATCTCATACAATATTAATGAATATCAATGTCATAGTTGATTAAAACGCACCCAAAACGTTTCACGAATGATCTATATGCAGGCAACAAGACTTCAGCAACTGCAAGCCTAAGAGACTCTCGCAACTCGCTGTCTGGAACTGTCCATTGTGATTGTTTCTGATGGAGTTCCTCAAACATAATATTGAATTGCTTAAACCTGACAACACAATACAAAAAAGTATGTTAAAAGGACGAATACTCTCCCTAACCGAAAGTTCATAAAAAAGCAACTGAAAGGGTACCTTTCTTTAACTAGTGCTCTTGAAGCACCACTACTACTTCCAGTTCCACCATCACCACCTGCATTAGTACTCCCACCACCGGATGAGGCAAGTCCCTGAATAGATAAGCATTGAAGAATCTGCCAAGCAAAAGAATCAAAATTCAGTAATTATACTATACAAAGAACAAAATAAGAAATACATTAATAAATAAAATTAATAATAAGGAGACACACAAAGGTTCTTTTTTGTATAATTCTGTTACAGTATTTACATTATTTTGCGTTTTAATTTTATTTTCCATTTAGTTTTATGTGCTGAGTTGGCAAGTTGTGAGTGGAAAGGATTCTAGAATATTCAAATGTATCACTTTGTAAATGCCTTAGCTTTATAGCTAATCCAAGGATCTTGAATGAAAACAACTCATATCTTCACAAAACTTATCTTCTCCTCAAAAACTCTCGTAATGTTTCTAAATTTACTCTTTATCACCAGAGCTCATCAATCATTGAGTCCTCTGAGTTTGAGTACGGAATTTGTTACAGTATGTAGGTGAGGACGGTCCAAACTTTATAAACACTACATAGGTCATATCTCTAGGTAAAATGTGAGACTAAATCCACCCATTCACTTCACACCCAAGTGGGCAGACCGCAATAAGGCAGAACTTCCAACACAAACTCTCACACCCAGGCCCAATGGGGGTGAAGTGTGAACAATGCAAGAAGCCCAACAACAGATCTAGGGTAAACTTTGACACCATCTTAAAATTTGGGCTGGGCCTAACTAAACCCTACAAAACCAGCTTGTAAGGTGAGGATTGTCCAAGCTTATATTAAGCACTTCTTAGGACATATCTCTAAGCAATGTGGGACTACTAACAAATCTACTGAGCCACCTGCCTGTATTACTGCTAACAAAATATCGGACTAAACATCTAAAAAAGCTGCAAGACATGTAGTAGTACTGTAGTAATCAAGTCATTAGAATAACACCTTTGCCCAAGCATTTCTTTTGTATTGATTTGCATGCTGCTGCACAATCCTCCTATGTCTTTGTACCCAATCATCCCCAAGCAAATCCTTGGCTTCAGACCTGAAATAGAAAAAGATTTGGAGGGTAATAACTTTGAACCATTGCAGTGCAGAATAAAACTACTGATTTGAAGAAATTAATAACGAATATATGTTGAATACATACCTCCGAACAGATCTGACAATATAGTGAATATTGTTCATGAGAAAAAGATGTGTCAATGCAGGGTCTTTATACTGCTTTGATTTACCGTCTAGATTGATTTGCAAAGCTTGCATTATTCGCATAGTTACAGTAGCTAGCTGGGAAGAATCATTTCCGCCTTCAAATTCTTGGAAAAGCTGCTTCAAGGTGGATCGGTAGCTGCAAAAATTTGAAGAATTCTGATCAGGTCCAATATTTGAAGAACCATGATGAAGATCCCAAAAAAAATTATCAACACACATGCACGTGAGCATACAAACTTAAGCACCCTTCTTATGCAAGTTATAGAAACTGAATATTAATATGTAATTTCTTCTAAATATAAAAATATGAAACTGAAATATGATATTCCACAATTCCTTAATCTGAATATAAAATGAGCATTAGAAAATGTTCATGAGCAGAACACCACAGAACTATAAAAAAAAAAAATTAATCTAATTGTGTAAGCAGAAATAATAAATAATGACAAACATCTCTGTAATGAGTGCACAAAGCAAGGAATGCTAGAATTGATTTCATGATGTGGCTACGAAATTGGGATTAGATGACAAACAAAAACTTACTCAAATAAAAACTTGACATAGTTAATAACATAGCTAGTCAAAGGATGAACAGTTCCATCTGTTACTGCAGTCTTTGTAGCATCTTTTTCAACCGCTTCTTCAAAATCTCCAAAGGTCTCCTGCGCTGTTTGCGCAAGTCTTTTTGTCAAAGCCATCGCAGCGTCTCTTATTGCAGTGCAAGCTTTGCCTTTAAAAAGTGTTTCAATCTGCAAGTTGTCAAAAATAGAAAGTCAGCATTGGCTATTAAATATAAAATTTCATCGAGGCTATGGAATTTATGAGACCAATGCAGAAGTGATATTGCATTGAGATTTATGATTTTATAAGTCAAAAGCCATACCTCTGAATGCAGCTCTTGCATTATTTCATACATGTCCAAAAGTACAAATAATTTTTCTGGGGATCTCTTGCTTTTGGCTATTGCTTCTCCAAAGCTAAGTAGCATAGAGACACTATTTGTAGTCACCTCAGCAAAACACTGCTCCGAAAGTGAATCAAAGCCTTCAAATATCTGATCACAAACTTTCCTCTCACCAGCAAACAACAATTTCACCTGTTCATATTGTTGAAGTTGAGAGGTTTTAGATGAAAGGAATAGATAAAATAATAAGAACCTCGAAATGTTATGGATACTGGCTGAGTAGTAGCTTGACACAAAAAACTCAATCCTAAATCAAGAACAAATCAAAATAAGTAATATAAAATCTGATCCTAAGATATACTCTAGATTAATATTAAAGATTAAGATATTATCATATATTTTATAATATTCTAACACAAATATAATTATAAGAGAAGTGCTATTTGTTACGAGTGAAAACGGACAAGAAACGCAAGAATATACACGTGTGTTGCTGTAAAGAGCTAAAAACGTTTATCTCCTTGTTTAACGAAAATCGTGCGGTGGGTGCGTATAAAATCAATGGAGCATATTCATTCTTGCCTTTCATGTTTTACTATTTCGTCACAATCAGCATTGTCCTAATTATAATTACATATTTGAACACAATTTAAAAATTAACGAGAAGAAAACAAACAAAGTGCCAATTTTACAATCTACTTACTGCTATTCGCATAAAATGAATCCAGTTTCCGATTTTGGCTTCCAAAATCTCCCATTGTAGCTTTTGAACATCGTCTTTGTTGAGTTTCTCAACTCCAAGTTTTTGGAGGCTTTCTTCCAATACATTAGAACGGGCTTCCCTGCATGATAATAATGATGATAATGCTAATTAAATTGAAGACAGAATATTTCTCATTGATGGAAACGTGTATAATAGGAGCACTTTAATTCACTTTACTGTTGGGTGTCTAGGTTCATTATTGCACCGCAGTCAATGTCATGTCAACCCAAATAATTTTAGTTATTCAAACTGGAGAAATATATATATATATAAAGGTACGTGTGTGCCGATCCTTGTGAGTAGTTAAAACCCATGGTTCAGCATATGTCTCATTAATTTCTTACTCTCATCGTGATATTAGATATAAGAAACACATTGTGTCTTGTATGATTCTGATCCAGTGTAGCTAGACCTGCTTACATGATTTCTAGCAGAGACTATATAAAATGTTGTAGGTTGATACACATTGTGTCTAACCCATAACAATATTCATAACAGACAAAAAATTATTCAACCTATACCTCAAAGAAGTCACTCCTTAATTTAGGTTTTTTAACAATTTTATAACTCTAAAAAGGCTCCTCAATTAATCACTAGGAATCAAACAGTCCCCATCCAATTAGGGTTGACACTTCCTTAACTCACAAGATTTTTCTTAATAATTCCCTACATTCTTCACATCCTTATACATGTTAAATATTTAAATTTCATACTTCTTACATTTATAATATTTTAAAATGTAGAGTTCTACAGCGATGAGTTGGACCAAAATATGGTTTATGATAGAACACTATGGCGTAATTTGATCCATGTAGCTGACCCCACTTAGTGGGATAAGGCTTGGTTGTTGTTGTAGAGTTCTACAGCAAGAAAATCTTACTTTTTCCTTTTACGATGCAACAGTCAACTAAACAAAGCATTACCTGTATATTGTGAGTAACTGTGGTCGGTGACCAGCTTCGATCATTTGCTGAGCTAAATCATGTAGCAGTGGCAAAATTCTTGGTGGTATAAGAGCGGGAGGTGTGTATACAACAGCATCAGCGTTATTGTTGTCAGAATGGTGGTTGGACTTGCCATTATGTTCACCCTCATTACCAGGTGATCCTGAAGAAGGTCGCATCGAGTTTGGAAGGCAATCAAAGAGGCGCTCGGGTTCCACAGGTTTGCTGTAGTCACGTGGGACAAAAGAAATTTGAGGGCCCGATTAATTATTGAGCTTATGCAAACAAATGAACTTTTCATCCGAACGACGAAAAGATGAACACCACTAAGCACAAAATACAAACCTGTACGATAATAATAGCTGATTAAACTCATCTTGTAGCTTAGAAATAGCTTTAGTTAACAAACTACTGGCATGACTGACAACACCATCACTATTCTTAAAACTGCTCTTGCTGCCAAAAAATTGAATGTTGCTTCTCAACTTAGCAATTGCTTCAAGATAGTTTTCCAGGTCTTCGTGTGGCCCTTTAAGTATTTTTGCCTCTGCCTGTTGAAGGATCAATGAAACCATCAAACAATGTAATTGTACATCTGTAGGAGCGAGGGGGGCATAAGGAGATAGATAAAAAGGATAACATATATGTATGGAATATGAATGTCCTACAAAAACAAGGTGTGTCCTCAAATCGTCATCCAGTAACAGATTTTTTGGAAGAATGTGGACAGAAAAACTTTTCTGCCCCTATAGCATGAAGTAGAGTTTAACCAAATCATCTGGAGCTAGAGGATGAAGTTAAGCTGAATAAAATCATTTGGAGTTAAAGTATGATGTTTAGCTCAACAGAATCGTTTAAACCACTTGGCAATTACCATACTGATTAAGGTAGGAAAAGAAAGCACGTGGCTTTGGAGTGAAAATTGAAAAAGGAAGAGACGAAAAGCAATGTAATTGTGATGAAGGAAATCCTAAGAACTTGGGTGTTATCTAGGCTTAACTCAACCCAAAAACTAGATCAAGATGTAAAGATTGTCCCAGCCTTATAAGAACTAAATTGGCCATGTATCTAGTATATGTGGGGTCTCAACAAACCCTTTCACGCTCTAGACTGGATATCTGAAGTATGCATTTTTTTATCATTAAATGGTAACGATGGCCCCAATCATTGTTTTAATGATGAAATAATAAAAGCTTGCGGCAGCATATTACAGAAGCACATGGGTTAGGACTTAAAGAATTTATTCCCAAATAACATAATCTATAAAGATGGTGATTATAAATTATTGACATGTAAAAGTTAAAACTTCTCAAGTAAAAAATCCAAATCCTGAATCAGATAAAGAAAAAATATTTAGTTTTCTTCCAGACAAAACTAAATTACATCTTAATGCAAAAACCAGTCAAGCTGATCAAATGAGACTAGAGTCAGGCCTTTAAATTTACAAATTGTGATTGGTTAAAAAATACAAGTAACATACAAGCATGATTCCGGTAAAAGACAGTCATGGAAATAAAGCTAAAATGATAGTAATCAGCACAGCTGGAACAAAATATTTGAGTTGTGCATTTGACAAAGTTGTTGGAAATTCAGCCTTCATTGCGGTCCACTACTGGCCACCTATTGTGGCATTTGGGTTGCCTTCATTACAGCCTCCAACACCTTCCTTGTGTTGGGTATGAAGGGGTTAATTTAGTCCCACAATGCCTAGCGGTATGGCCTGTGTAGTGTTTACAAAACTTGGGCAGCCCTCGCCTTACAAGTTGATTTTGTGGAAATCGCTCTATGGGCCTCTCAGTTTTGCTCAAAAGCCCCTTGATTTATCGTAATGTAACTTCCGATCTCACAAAACCTATTGAGGGATACGATTCGATTGGCTTTTTTTGCATCGGAAGCCATCTTCCGATCACCTTATTTCAGGGGTTGATCAATCCAGGGGGTGCATAGAACAATTGTCCTGTTTAGTGAGATTGAGTTAGGCTCAACCCAAAATTCTAAGATGGTAACAGAGCCTATCAAAGATACGTTGAGTGGGCCACCTGATATCAAGTTTCCGCTCTCGGATCACTCGGGTCACGCTCCATATGTCATATTCTGGGCATGGGTGGGGGGGTAAGAACCCCACATTGGATGAGAAATGTTTTGAACACAAGTTTATTAGTGAGTGCAATCATCATCTTACAAGTCGGTTTTGTAAGGTTGAGCTCTTAACAAAAGTTATAACTGTTTTCTTCTTCTCGATTTTTATATTAAACCACTATAATTAGAGCCTTCAACCTCTACTAGGTCTCTCAAGGTATCCCCACAGTTTAGACCCTTTGGGCCTGCCGCAGGACTAATTCCCAAGTTGGCATCGGGATATCCGGTTTTTCAAACGATATTGGGATGTCTTCCAACAGGGCAAACACATTTAGAAATAGAACCTGGGTTATTTTCCTCGGAGAGAGTCACATTACCAACTCTCTCAAGTCTCAACACTAGGTTGGTAAAAGATAATTGTTTTAACCTGAACTCACATTTACAATACTATGCATCCTTTAGTGATTGACAATGAACAGAGAATTTGATTTTTCACTTTAAATCTATCAATAAGAACAAATTAAATTAAATGTAAACAAACAAAAACCTATGCTGTAAGAAACAGATCATGTAGGAACATTATAGAAACCATTAAAACCATGATCATTATAAAACTAACCTGACGATATTGATCAAAGTGAGACAAAATAATCTCAGCAGCCTTCAAAGTCTTATCAATATTCTCATGAGCTTTCCTAATAGAATGTGTCCTAATCTGCAACACCCAAATCAAAAAAATCCAACTTTCAAAAACCACAAATCCACAAAATACCCTCTTCAGATCCCCAAAATTCAATCACTACTTGACCAAGTCAAACACAAGTCAATTTAACAAAAACCCAAATCTAAAAATCAAATTTTTAAACAAAAAAAGTGAAATTGACCTGAGTTGGACGCATGGCGGTTTCAAGAGCGGAAAGACGGTGGTCAAAGGAACCAAGAATAGTGACAACGTTGTCTGTAATTGTTTGGCTTTTTTGAAGAGACTCTCTCATCATGGCTGCTTTTACACTCAGAGAATCAGTACCACCCATTGCTATTCCCATCTTCCTCTTCTTCTTAGTTTTCAGACAAAGATGAATGAATGAAATCACAAGTTATTGAATTTGGTAGCAGCTGTGTATGATGTTAGAATGTTAGAACAGTGGGTCCCACACTAGTTTTAGGATTTGGTAGAAACAACACAAAACTTCCTGTCTTTCTTTCCTTTGACAGAGTGTCTTGTTTTTTTTTTTCTTTCAATGTTGTTAGGATTTTTCTTCTTCTTTTCTTTAGATAATAGTAGTAATTAATCTTTTTTATTAATGATCGTATGGATATTTGATAAAATTAAATGTTGTTCAATTCATTTCTTTTTGAATTGTTAGTTTAAAAAATTTGCTATGATCAAATTCAATTTAATATAGTTTAATTTAGATTGGTATGGTATATGGATATTTAAATACCAATCTAAAAATACGGTAAAATAATACGGTTGCAACAGATATAATATATCTTAATAAATAAAATATTATGAAATGACAATGATTGATAGTGTTTCTTTAAAAGAAATAATTGATTGTGTTGAAAAATATGAAATGGTAAAAAAATTAGTAAATTAAACTAGTAAGTAGTATTTAATTTTATTTTTTTAAATAAGTAGTATTTAAAAAATTGAAAACCAAAGAATAATATATTAACATGATATCTTATCTTATCTTATACTAATAAAGAAATATAAGTATCAAAATATATGTCTTGTCAGGAAAAAAAATCAAAATATATGTATGTAGTTTAATCCAAAACTTGATATTATCAGTTTTTACAGAACAACAACCAAACACGTTTAATAATACTCAATTTTGTGTGGTTTTCAACATTTTTGGATCGTATTACGATTTTATTTGGATCAGTTTAAATTTGAATACATTTACTAGCGGGGACAAACCCATAAACTCTGAGTTTAAAGTCATTGGACCAAATCTTTGGAGCTAAATGTCCTCTGCATCTTCATCAATTGTGAAATAACCCAAATTATCCTTAAGAAAATGAACGAGTTAAAAACAAGAAGAAGAAAAAAAAAGTATAATCAAGGAATTGTCGGGTCTGCGGAGGAGGTTACGGTGAATGGAGTTGGAGTTCTTATTTTTCGTTTTAGTCTTCTTTAGTTGGTTATGGAATGTCGATGTCTGATGAGGAAGTGTAATTCACAAGTGACACTTATTGTTCGCCCTATTCTTTCCGCCAACGGAGAGATTGTGGTAGTCCTCAATCTCTTTGTTGTTAACAGGGACGAGACCGTTGGTGTTTAAGTTCATTAGGTTGTGTCACAATTGCAAAAGTCATGAAGAGTTGTTTTTTTTCCCTTCCAAACCATCGTTGAGAATTTGAGTTTATTATAAAAATCATGTTCCAAAGGGTAATTTGGGTTTTTTCACAATTGATGGAGGTGTGGTGGAATTGAATTGAAAACAGTGATCAGATTTAGGAATTTTTCTAGATTTAGTAAATTTAGAGTATATTAAGAATTTTGGAATTTTGAAGATGTTTTAGGTTTATTGAATATGATTTTGATGTAGGTGATTTTAAAATTTAGAGTTTATTAATGAATATGATGATAAAGATGATAAATTCGATGATGATGGTGAAAAATTGAATGTGTATCGTTTTTCAAAAAGAATTATTTTATTTATTCGGCACTACCAAGTCATTAGTGATAAAGACGCATCAACAAAATTGATTTCAAAACGGAATGGAACACTCAAACTAAAGAAAAGTTAAAATTAAAGGGTAAAAAAATCGATTTTAAAAATAGAGGATCAAAACCGCAAATAGAACATCCTAAACATGCTATGAAAAAAAATAAAAAAATAGTAAGTTTATCATTTCAAATTACAATAAAACAGGTTTGCACCCTTACTTCTATCACATTAACCGCAAATGGAGATTGGAATTTTTGTTTGCACTAAAATATTACAACCTTACTCCTATCACCAAAAAAATAATATTAGTGACCTTTATTGGGTAATGACATCTCATATTGGGATTGAGATTTCTTTTAGCATACTCTCATTTCCAACTGATTTCTCTTCTTTTTCTTTGACGAAAATTTTCCAACCGACATCTGGTGACCTTTATTGTTCTTTTTCCCTACAGTAAAACAAACAATGCAAAACCATATAATTAAAATTCGAGTAATATATAAAAAGAGATAATATCACACATTCTAAAAAATCTTAATTTATGCACATGTTTTACAATAAATCACTAAAAAGTTCTCAATATCTTGAATCTGGAAGTGTATATGCTACAATTGATCATCGTTATTTTGTAGTCTCCAACTACTTAAACATGAATTAACATTATAAGGAATTAAACATAGAAAATAAATTATATCATAGACTATGGTAAAACAACAGCGGCGTCTACGGTAGGAGAGGTGAATAGGTCTCCTACAACGAGTACTAATTGTAACATGTTTCAAGACACTAAAGGTGAAAAAATAATTTTTTTCTCTTTAGACACTTAAACTCTATATCTGTAGAAGTTGGGAGTAACTAAAAAAATATGACTAACCAAACAATCTCAGGTACTCAAGACTTAAGTACCATGAAGAATGAGCCTCCAATAGAGGAATCAAATATGTACTCTCCTTATTACATACCCAATACCCACCATCATAGATGGCCTAATTTAATAACAATATTTTTTTTTAAGAGGAAGCCTAATAGCAATCCTATTCTTACAAAAACACCAAAAGATGAATAGATAACTTTATATTAAATAATAAACTTACATTTTTTGTTTTCTTCACATGTTTGGTGCATGTTCATAATTGGAGGTATTCCTTTCTTATCAGGCTTTTCAGCATTTATAGAGGATAATAATGGAGGAAAGGAGACCTCATATCCAATTGAATTCACATTGAAGTTTCTAGGCTCCCCTTTAACAATCTCCGCCCAAGTTGATTTTGGCACAACATGCTCTTCATTTTTCTCAAGGATCTGCAAATCATAAAGATATAAACTATTATTACCACTTGGTCCCCCAAAACACGAGTTTCCAAATAATAGCAAACAAAGAATTATGAACATGAACAATTAAAAAAAAAACTTCTTGAAGAACATAGACCCTTTTTTTTAACAACATTAACCCTAACTACAAGATTGTTTCAATAGATCTTCAACCCTGCAAAAATAATTACATTTCTTAATTTTGTGTGAAATCATTAAAACAACTTATAATTTGAGAGAAAATGAATATTAGACTAATCAAATGACTAATATTCTACAAGATTAATCAAACATGATCCAATTCCGCTAAGATTGATTAGATAATGCAAGAAGATAAGAAGCACGAGAGTGGAGATATTTTAGTATTTTGTATCACATTGTAGTTTTTCATCCTCACCAACATGGAAAGAAATTTTGTAATGGACCACCGTAATTTTTCTTTACTCTACCATTTCATTCTCAAACCGAAAAATAGAAGATAAATTTTCTCGTCCACTTCTCTATATTACTTTGCTACATTTCATATCATTCACATTCATTAGTAATTGTTTTTCTTTATAATTTAGATTACTTGTCAAAAATATAAAACTTGATATTCGCTTTAACTCATTATTGAGTAGAATAAAAGTAAATGATAAAAGGGAGAACACTTCGGATTTTGCATACAAGCAATCACACAAGCGTGTATCTTGACCGTCTGATCATCGAAAGATCATTTCAACTTTGACAATTTGACCAAATTTACCAAAGACACGCGGCGGGATGATCGATCTTGATCCAACGGAATAGATCACATGATTGCAACAAATATGAAATTTCTTGAATGGAAGAAATCCAGATCTGAATATTTGACGTTAAAAATAAATAAATACTTTCATTTGTTTCAATCAATGGTGAGATGTGAAAGAATGGAGTTTTCCATAAAAGCGTTTTAAATTAAATTTTCAATACATTTAGCTAGAAGTCACCCTACTATTTCTGCCCACCACCGAAAAAATCTTGTGAGAAAATTCTTGGGTTTTGTTGTTGTGGTGGTAAAAGTTAATGCAGTAGAAGAAGGAAAAAAGAAATGGAAAAACCTCATCATTAGGAACGGTGTGAGTTGATGAATCTTGCGCGAAATTGACAACTTGAGCAAAGATTTCCTTCCAAGTGTCTTTGTTGACAGTTCCTCTTAATGATTCGAGCAGGCTTTCTGTTGGATTTTCAAGAAACAATTCATCAATAATAGCACGAGCCTGCAAAAACGAATCATGCAAAAGAATTTCATCTTGAGCAGTGATTTCCTCCCCAGATCCTAAGTCGACATTGACACTCAGTGATTCGAATAACTTTGCTCTTGGTTTTTCAACAAACAATTCATCAAAAATATCACGAGGCAGCAAAAATTCAATATTTTCTGGCTTCAAAGGAATGTCATCATTCATGTCATCCATTGCACAATTCATTCAAGAAAGAGTGAGTTGAATGTAACACGCAAAAAAAACTAGTAGTAGAGACGCATATGTGATTGTGTGTTCTTCAAGACTTTTTTACTATTTTTTTTTTTTGTCTTAAGCTTCTTTTTTATGGGGAAGGTCCTCCCTCGTAATTCAGAGTTTAACGTAATTCAGAGTTTAACCGAAATGTATGTAATGTCTGATCAAGAATTTTTTTAATCAAGATTCGAATTCAAGTTCTCTCAAATAATTTATCATAAATTGAAGCTTGTTAATCACTTGAGTCCAATTAATTGTTTTATTAACATTTACTTTTTGATCAAAATGTTAATTTATATCTGCCTATTAAATAAATAATAATAAATTTATTTGCGTTCAAAGACTTGATCGTTCACATAATTGCTTGAAAAAAAGGCTTTTAGAATAAATAATTTTTTTTCTTCCAAAAACCAATTTTTTAAGTCAACATTTTATTTTGCAAGACCACATATTTTATACAAAGAGAAAAACAAAATAAACACTAGTATTAAATGAATAAACTAAATTGTAACAAATAAAAAAATATAATAAACTAAACGCACTTGTTCTTTTTTGTACAAAAGAGGACTTAAAGCCCCAAGATCTCAACAAAAAAAAGAGGACTTAAAGCCCCAAGAGAAAAATAAAATTAAACTAGCAATAAATTATAACAACTATGGGGAAGGAAACCCCAATAATATAATATTGTTCATTAAAATAATCTTTAATTCAATTGAGGTGGGGTTCTAAAGGATAAATTAAATTGTAACATTTAAAATAATAGTTGAAATTGACAAGTCAATCTTTTTGACTGAATCATCAACTTCATCCCTGAATTTTCACGGGTCGGTCAAATGCGTCCTTCAATTATGCGAAATGTCAATTTAATCCCTGAATTTGTTAAATGTCAATCAAGTTAGTCCTTTTGTTCAAACGGAGCGTTGACGGGGCTGACGTGGACGTTAACCTCTCATATGTCAGACGCCACGTATGCAGGGACTAATTTGTCCGATAATAACAAACATTTCAAAGGACTAAACTAATTGATTTGCAGAAAATGTTTTGGCTTTCTTCCCAAACAGCTCTTTTCTTCCCCAACGGCTCTTTCTTCCTCAATTGTATAAAATTGGAACCTAATTACATAATCTGCAATCTACACTCCAAAATCACCAAAATTTCCTCCAGTAATAAGTGGTTCAGTTCTTCCCCAATTCAAAAAACTTCAAACCCTAACTTTTTCGAATTGAATCTGAAAGTCAAAATCCTCAAAATTTCTTGAAGCAAAACTATTGAAATTGAATCTGAAATGATGGGGGTGAGAGTATGGGAAAAAACAGTTATTAAAGTCGAGCTTCATCTTCAAGCTCCAAGTTTAATGGTGATGTGAGAGTGCTTGAATGTTGATGGACAAAGTTGAGTGTGTAAGAATTGAGCTTAGGTTGATTAAGTTTGTGATGGTCATAATTTGCTTGTTTGAGGTTTTTAACATGCTATTGTATTGTTCTAGGCGTGTGTAAAGTTCTAATGAAAAGAGGTTGAAGATGATTAAGGAATGTAACCTTTCTGTAATAATATTTCCATCAAATTAGTCCCTGAATTATTTCTCTATATATCAAATAGATTCATACGTCATATTAAAAACCATCAAATATGTCCCTGAATTGTTTAATCAGATATCAAATTGATCCTTGAATCATATGTGTACAAAATAAACTAAAAAAGCCAGAACACACAAATTGAAACTGAAACATTACACAGGCAAAAGTAATAGGTCATAAGTCATAAGTCTGAGATATTACATAGGCAAAAGCAACCCAACTATGGGGCATTATCAAGTCATAAGTCTTAAATAAAGATAAGCAACAAGAAACTCAACCATGGAGCATAAAAACTTAAAACGAAAAAACAAAAAAACAGACAAAAATATGGTGAATATGAACACAGAAACTTAATAAAGTAGAGGAAAGGTGTTACCTTTACCCACAACCGAACACAGAAACTTCAAAAACGTGAGAATCGTCGGAGATGATGATGATTTTGGAGAGGTGAAAATGGAGAAAGTTTTAGCAGGAAGGACAAGGGTCAAGGACGTTTTTGATGTTTCTGAGTGAAATGTGAGGAAGGAGGTATGGGTAATACAAGGGCAAAATTGGAATAACATAAAAAAAACTGAAAAGTGAAAACTGGAATTTTTCCACTATCCATCAAATTAGTCCTTGAACACGTGGCTTCCTTTTTGCCACGTGTACAAGACAACACAACATGCAGGCGACAGATCAGCATGACTAACAGAGCACTTGGACGGAGGGACCTTTTTAATAGACGTCTGACAAATTCAGGGACTAAATTGATATTTCGCATAATTGAGGGATAAATTTGACCGCCCTGTAAAAATTCAAGGACGAATTTGATGGTTCACTCTAATCTTCTTATCAATTTTCTTTGTATCAACTATTAAGTATTATTTTATTTAATTCGACGGTCCCTCGGTGTCATATATCTTATACAACGGCCTAAAGTTGTCAAATTGTGATCAATGATCATCCACGATGTCTTAGCAAAAACATTGCCCATATTTCAGCAGTGATAACATTGCAATGACCAATTTTTGAAGCATATCCCTTTACCAGGTGCTGAGGCATCCTATAAAAGGCATTTTAAAATATATTTTTCTAAGAAAAACTCTTAGAGAATGGGACCAATAAAAGACCTCTAGTGGCTATGGTTCCCCCATATTTTTAATAAATTTGTTTATACACTACAATTAAACCATTTTGCTTTTAAAAAAGTACAATTAAACCATGTTTACTGTTGGCCAAGAACACTACAACGAGCTGGCTTCAGAGGTCTCATTAGAAATTCTGCAGGTTTTTACCTTTCTGGTTTCTCTGGGTTCATCTCTAATTCATAAAACATATTACCACTTTAGCTCTCTGCAATATACCATGGTTTATTACTGGCTCGAGACATGGATACTCCTGAATTCGTGTGTTATATTGACTCCATTCTTTGCATAAATCTCATTACCGGTCCAGCCAAGAATCAACACATTTATGTTGCTCTCATCCAAGACATAAAGGAACTGTTATCCATCAGCAATACTTCAATCTTCTACATTTGCAGGTGGGTAACCAATGCGTTGATTTTTTAGCTAAACTAGGAGCTTCTTCATATTTTGCATTGACAATTCACCTGTTTGCGCCTGATGGAATGAGCAATCTATTTAGGAATGACGCTTAGGGAACCTTCTTCCTCAGGGATTAATTGTTTACCTATTTAGGCAGTTTTCTTTTTCTTTTGTTTATGCTTTTCTTTTTCCGTTCCTTTCCTTTATCCCTTGCAACAAAAAAAAAACCATGTTAAAATGTTTCCTAGAGTATATATTAGGATATAGTCCCCCAATTAATCTAATTAAAATGTTAATTTTTTCTACCAAAAAAATGTATATTATTTTACCATGTTAGTAAATTAATTGATAGTTAATATCATTAATTTTATATTTCATATTATTTTAAAATATATCATATTTCGTAAATTATATCGACATGATTCTCTCCACAACACATTTTAAATAAAATGAACGAACAATGATATAGCTCATTTATTTTTTGTGTTAACCTTCTGGTTCTCATGGTAAATGGGCCACGGTGATCTAGAGTTCAACAATGAGGTAATTAAAGTTTAGTATACATTTGTTCCACTCAAGAATTGAACTGAGGTTTTCTTAAACAATTCTTCATTTGGTGAAACTCTACAACCACTTGAGCTTATTTATTTGGTCAGTCAATTGTTGTTTTTGTGTGACCATGGAAATATACTTTTTTCATTTCCAAATTCTATACGAAATAAATATTAAAGCTACATAAATAATATATGGGTAAATATATTTTTAGTTCTTACAAAGTCAGAAGTTTTCAAGTTTAACCCCTATTAAATTATAATTATAATTTCTGTAAAAAAAAAAATAATTATAATTTTGGTCCTCCATAATATTGCAGTTTATACGAATAGTCTCTACTAAACAATTATTTTTTAATCAAATTATGTTACTTATACTTGGTCATGTTCCTTATACTTGGTTCCTCTTGCTTTAAATTCTTAACTCTGCCCTTGAACTTCACGTATATATGTTGGTGAAGTTTTCATGTTAGGATTTGGATCCTCTACCACAAACATCCTCATTTGATCCTATTTATCAATCGTTGTTGACATTTCGCTTAATGATTGGGGTTTTAGTTCAAAATTCCTCAACCAATAGATTATAGACTATACATAAATTCCATTGTAAATCTTCAATGGTGATTACTCTCTAACCTTACATATGTGTTTCTTTGACCAATTTTCCCCTTTAAATTTTAGAGTTGGACATTTTACCCCTAAAATTTGCGAAAAAAAAAAAAATCTATGTTCCATGTCACATGGAACACAACGGTCCTTATGTTAACTTGTGTTGTTACAGGCAGGGGTGAGACATGGATAATAATTGCACACACGACAAAGTCCACATATAAACAAAGATTAATTTGCTTAATTTGAGAAGAGATGTGATAATCTATTTTATTATTTCCCAAACATAACTTTTTCTCATTTTACGCATGTAATATTATTATTTTTTTTAAAAATAATATAGTAACAAGAAATTCACATTTTAAAACATGTCGTTAAGCTCACGTACGACTTTAAAATTGTAGGTGTAAAAAAGAAACCTCAAAAGTAGATTTTGAAAGACCAAAAAAAGGTATAAGCCCATATGAAAATGCTTCGTTTTCACGTTTGGTCGTTACCTTGTTTTTTTGTTTGCTGTAATAATAATGGCTTTATGCCGATTCGCTTATTCTCCTGCGAACCATTTATCTTTTCCGAAATACCCTCCCAAATACGCCAAATTACCCTCGCTGCCACTTTCTGCAGCCTGGCGTTATTCAACGTCAACGATGGAATCTCCTCCTGAAGGTTACCGCAAGAACGTTGGAATCTGTCTCATCAATAATCAAAAGAAGGTTCAATCTATCTCTCTCCCGCTCTATAGAAAAGCTAACGTTAATTATCTCCATAGTACCGACACTTTTGATGGAAGATGTGTACGGTGTCTGACACATGTCCATGTTGATTGTGTCAAAAGAGAACCTGACATTGTCACGACACAACATATATGATTACATTCAATTATGTTATCTATTTAAACTACTACCGGTGTGTCACATGCCACTGTCGTGTCTGGTGTCTATGTAGTGCTTCATCTAATAATTGACGATTTTTATTATGCAGGTTTTTTCGGCTTCAAGGTTGGATATTCCGAATTCATGGCAAATGCCACAGGTGATTCATTTATATACAATTAATTGAAATAAATGGGTAAAGTTATGAATTTTTCTTCTTGCAAAAGGAATGATGATGTATATAAGTTTGTAATGATGTTAATGTAGGGCGGTATTGATGAAGGTGAGGATCCGAGAAATGCTGCTATTAGGGAACTAAGAGAAGAGACTGGTGTTAGTTCAGCAGAAATCATTGCAGAGGTACACATTTTATATTTCTTGCTTTGTAACGTATATTTGTATTGAGTGTTTTCGAGGGAGGGTCTATATTTTGATATCTATTTGTCTCCCCCTCCAAAATTCGTCGTCCAAACATTAAAAGGGCGGGCAGAGTTCAATCCCCTACTCAGACTGAATGCCAAGTGCCCACCCTCCTAAGTAAATAATTGTATTTCCACTCTCCTATATATATAATTTTAAATTTTTTCTACAAATTGCATGCTTACTCCTTGATTGTTAAATTTAGAAAGTGTCGAATTATATTTCACCTCTAATATAGATCATGTACTCTTTTGTATGGATTTTGGGAAAACAATGGCAGGGTACAGATGTGTAAAATTTTGCCATGGAGAAAACTTTTTGTAGAATAGATCCAACTGTTGCATCTCATCCCTTTTTGGATACCCATATCAACACTTTGTTTAATACCTAGCTACATCCTATCTTAGTTACTATTTGTTAGTTTTAGAGGCTTCCAAAGGACTGAACTAAGCAAGCAAGGCCTTCTTAAGGTGTTATATGTATGGAACTTTGCTTGTTTTCATTGGGGTATGGTGCATGAATCTTTGAATAAAAGGTCTGTCAATGCGTTTTTGTTATCTAATATAATTTAGAGAGTGCTTTTTATGTGTTCTTTTTTGTAATTCAGATTGATAATTTTATGAGTGGTTTAAAGGATTTATTTCATTATAGGCATATACAGTTTCTTCTTCAGGTTTTGTTATTTACTGGTTTTTTCCAGGAGGATACCTTGTCCTAGGTATTTGCAATATTTATTTTTCTGCTACACATCTATATATCATCATATCATTGTCTCATTAGTCTGATTTATCAATGTCAGTTAATCCATTCACTAGTATTATTAGTTTTCAATCTATCACAAAATCCAAAGTAAAGCATTTTTCTTTTCTGCATTGTTTAGAGAAGTTCATCTTGGTGGCTTTCTGTTGTAGGCACCTTTCTGGTTAACTTATGACTTCCCACCAAAAGTCAGGGAGAGATTAAATATTCAATGGGGAACTGATTGGAAGGGGCAGGCGCAAAAATGGTAATCATTTGAATATGCTCAGTATAGAGGAAATAAAACTCATAAAAATAGCACAACCAAATTATATAATGTGAAATCAGTATAATTTTGTACACATGCAGGGGAAAGGGTATTATTGTTATTGAGAAGGCATAATTAGGGATATTTCGTTTGTGCCTTCCTAACTGTGTTTTTTACACTCTAATGCACACAGGTTTCTTTTTAAGTTCACTGGGCAAGATCAAGAAATCAATCTTTTGGGCGATGGTACCGAGAAACCTGAGTTTGGGGAATGGTCATGGATATCACCAGAACAAGTAATCAAGCTTGTGAGTATATGTTATTATGATTACATTTTTAATACCCGCTCAAAACCAGTTAAGATTTGGTACCATATGCAACATAAACTCATGACTTAGCTTATCTTCTCTGTGCAGGCAGTGGATTTCAAGAAGCCTGTCTACAAGGAAGTCCTTGCATCGTTTGCTCCACATCTCCAATAATCTCATCTCTGTTGAAAAATGTTTAGCTTCCAATTGAGAGGCGTTACGGATAATTCTGCGGGTTGCTTTAAAACAATGTATAACATTCATAGATAATTATTGAGACAGATAGATGTTTTCCTTTTCTCCTCTTGGCTTTACGGACAGGTAGATAAGGGGGGATATTTACTGTATTTATATGGGTCTGTCCATTTTTGTTTTCATGAAGAAAGATGATCCATGATTGTTAAGTATCAGAAAGTGTATGAGAATGAATTTGTGACGACTTAGCCTACAAATCTTAAGCCCCTTTGGGAACACAATAACACGATTTTGATCATTGCTTAGTATTTATTTAAACCGTGCTGAACAACTTTTGATCTGATTTCAATTGAAGGCAGAGATAAATCTTGATTGATTGGTCGAGTTATTAATATTGTGCCCTTTGCATCCTACTTCAACAAAACAATTTGTCATTCTGAATTAGTTAAGATTTCAGCTTCTAATCTGTCCATGAAATTGCTGATTATAAAGTATACAACAAAAAGATTAAGCAGTGAAATGTTTTCTTATGTGGGGTTTATGCTCAGTATTTGTTTAAGAGAGTTTCTACTTGCAAACTAAGGTATTCTCAATTTTTTTTCCCTTTCGAAAATAGTGTATTCTTTGATTCATAATCTTTTCAAGTCAGTTATATCTTTCTTTAACACCAAGGTTTCCAAGCAAGCGCTACAATACTTTTTTCAACACTGGTTTTTGTAAATTAAAGCAATACCCAAACAGGTTTTATAAATGAAAAAAATTAGTGTAGTCATAAGATAAGAGTATGGGTGAATATTTCACTATCTTTCTTATCTTAAACAATAGATAATAAAAGACAGCAAAACAGAAATTAAATTCTAACCCTTTGCACTCCGAAGTCCCAAGAATCTGCTAGTAAAGAACTTGACAGATCAGGTGCTCTGAATCTACAGTCAAGATCCAAGTTGGCACTTATCATAAAAAAAACATATCCCAGTTGGTACCAAACTATGCTAGTCAACGTGAACAACTATTCTCTTCATGCATAGTGATGGAAAAACAACTTCCCGGAGTGATTCATGAAGGATCTGATATACTTCAGCATCTGTTTTCTCTTCAGGAATGCTGACAATTTTAAATGAAAAAATTAGGAATAATATGGAGCCTAATCCAGCTAGAAAGAGAGCAGTTTTCAGCAAATATGTTTGTCCTCGAGCACGATAGCGTCCTTAATCATTTCATGTTTCAACCGTTCAAATCATTTTTCTTTTTTTGATTTTAAAACTTCGCTGCATAAGCTTTGGTGTCATGATATCTTTTCGAAGAATCTGGAAATTTATGTAGATACTTGAAGTTCAGTAATTTTGTGTTTCCTCAGTAGCCCATAACGGCTTTAGAAAATCATTTGATTTACACAGGCGTCATAGATTGAACTTCATTAGGAGTCTTCAAATTACTTCACAAACCCATTATTCATTATAGATCAACCTGTTGCCTTTCATATTAAATTCGGCCAACATTCATGTACTGTCATTCATCAACAATCGGCAATAAAGATTATCAGTCTTTAAGGACAATACATTGGTATTATCATACAAAACACAGACCATGTTAGAAACCTCGGACTCTAAATAGCCATTTATTGTTACAAAATGATTGACATATTCGATGAGAAACAGTTTAATGTTCATCCAAGAATGCATATGCCTTTTCCATAAAAATTCTCATAAACAAAATGAATTAAGTATTGATTAAACTATTTTTCAGTGATTAAAAGTTGTTTGTAGCTCAATCATTCCTGAGAAGTCTACACTATGTCCCTCTTACAAGCTCGATCTCCTTACGAGTGAATCATAGAAAAGGTCTGGAGTCGGAGCAAAAAAGCTGTGGACAAAACAAAACCACAAACTCTTTAGTTCTTGCTTCTTACCTTCCCAGTATGTTTTGTATGTGTCCTGTAACAATGTCTGCCACAATCTCAGGTGAGAATTGTCTTATCATATCCTCCCTCGCCATTCTACCTTTGGCTTTAGCCTCAGCCGGATTATCCATCACCCACCTCATAAGAACCCGAAGTTTATCTTCAGAAGGTTCAGCCCAAAGATGTCCCTTGAATGGACCTTCCATCACTTCACTCATTCTATCTACAGGCAATGGATAGCTGTTATCCTCTGTCAAAAATTCAGTCGGTCCTGACCAATTCGTAGCAATCACCGGCAATGACATTGACATAGCTTCCACCAGAGGTCTTCCCCATCCTTCACCTCGCGAAGGAAGAACGAAAGCATCTGCTGCCTTGTAAACCCTTGGCAATTCACTTTGTGCAATGTGTGTATCAATAACATAGACTGAAGCCCAACCACTAACCGGTTCTCTGATATCAGAATTCTCAACAAAATCCAATATTTTGTTTCCAAAATCCCTATCAGTATGATATGGATTTGTTAACAAATATAAAACAACACTATCGTCTTTCGAAAATTCTTTCAAATATGATTTCAACAACACATCCCACCCTTTCCTATACTCCCACTTGAAGATACTTAAAAACACGAAACCCTTCTTCACTTCAGAACCTAAAATCAGTTTCCCTGTCGAATCAAGATCCAACGCCTTACACTTGACAGGATCAAAGAATTTCACATCAATAGGTTGAACAATCTTCACCACCTTGGAAGCATTAACACCACTTTCAACAAATGTAGCCCTATGAAACTCAGTTGGAACCCAAACATAATCCATCCGATTACACCGCTCGACATGTTCAACATTCACTCTATCAGTCTCAAACATAGTCCTACCAATCACAGCCTTAAAATGATGGTAAAAAGACGGCGGACACGGAAAGGTGTCAAACAATGGAGGGTACCAAGCACCAGGTTCACTATGACAAATCACAATAGTCTCATTCATATTACACTTTGTTTGATACAGTTCAACAGCCAAATTCTTCATATCTTGTGGCAAACCCTCCCAAAAATCCAAAGATTCAAGATCACCATGATGCTCAATTGCTAACCTAAAAGATTGAATTTTTGTATGACCATGAAGGGATAGAATGTAAGACCAACCTTCTGAGCTATACCCACCACCTGAAAGAAAGGGAGCCATCCATAGGAGACAATGAGAGGGTGTGGAAAGTGGTTTTTGGGGTGTAAAAAGGGTTAGTGATTTGAGGGAGAATTTTAAGTAGTGAAGTTTGTAGTAATTTGTTGTTGTGAAACCTAATAAGATTGCTGTGAATAAGATCAATAAGGGGAGTGTTTGAAATGCGAGTTTTTTGAGTTTTGATGTGATGGGGTGGTTTGGTGGATCGGGAAGAACATGGTTGTTGTTTGATTCAACGGAATTCATGATATGAGTATAGGAATCAAATTGCTACATAGAGAAATAAAATGATGACATGTCTAGAGAGAGAAGAAGAGGAGTGAGAAACCTGATGGAAATGGAAGAGAGAAGTGTTGCACTATTTGTTAGTTTGTGATTCATTGGATCTCACACTGAATTTGTTTTTCGATTGCACACAAGATATAAGAACTAGAATAGCTTATTTTTGTATTTCTAATTTGTCCACGGTATGCATATAAGATGTTTGTAAAATGTTCCGTGTGGAATGAATTGTCCTTTTATAAAAACTGTACATGTAGAAATAACATGGCATACATCAGCCCAACATTTTTATGGTGGAGTTGCTGCCGTGAAATCAGCCTTTTGCATTTGCAATGTAAGGCTGCCTACAAGAGTAAAAGAGATCCACAATAGGTCCAGCAACCCTTTTCTAGACCCTGCCATGGCACTACCAGGTTGCCCATCTTATATTTTTCTGTCATTGTATGTGGAAATAAAGTGAAATATGTATCATCTCTAGTTTATTTATTGCATGCAAATTATGTGTGAGAATTTGGTGGATTGAACATTTTAAGATAATTTGATCAAGTGATTTGTGATTTTTTTTTATAGGAAATTAATAAAAATATTGAGAAGCCTTAGCCCAGCAGAAGTTCAACTTCTAGGTGATTGACTTGATTACTTTGAGAAATCACATGCTACTCTAACACTTCAGGCTCTCGGGAGTAGAAATAGTAGCATGAGGTAGTCGATATCTGATTGTGTTGTGATTTTCCTTCGAGCATGATTGGTGATTGCAGACTCTGATTAGTGATCACAACTGAGTGAAGGCTTTTGCATAATAGTTGGTAATAGGGTTCTGTTTCAAAACTGGCTTGCGTATTATCCCGAAATATCAAATACTTGCATTTGCTATCTGGACCCAAACCTTGGACTGGAACTGAAATACTGATTTCTCAAAGAGAAAATTGCATTGCAGTTGGTGATCAAAGGAAAGTAATTTGTTGGCTTCACTGTTTGAATAATGGCAGATACTATTGTTACATATGAACAATCTTCTACTTCCTCATTCGACCCTGCCCGAATAATCTATCATGTGATTGTTACTCTTGAACTTCTCATAGTTTTTTTTTTTAACATATTGGATATTTCAAACTACTGTCTTTTATACTTCTTCATACAAAAACAGATGTTAGAAGCAGTTCTCCCAATACAAATGTCCTCGATGCAATTCGCGATACTGCTCTCTCCCATGTTATAAAGTAAGTAAAGTTACCTCCAAGTAGATATGAGCTGGTTATGTTTGATTTGTGTTGCAAACTTGTGTGTGTGTGACTCAACTCCATTAACTAACTAAGTTGTGTGCCTGTGACCCAACACCATTAACTAACTAGTTGATTTTACATAATGTTATGTGGGACTAGCGTGTCAAGACTCAATGGTCAATAATATATATGATACAGATGTTTTGGACAAAACATTTACGGATTGAGAATCACTCTTTTTACTTCTCGTGTTCAACAAAGTTTAAAGAAAGTATCATTTCAGTTTTGATACTGAATGTTAATTTTACAAGATATATTTGGATGAGGCTATCAAGCCAAGGTACTGTTCTTGTAGTGTGGCTGCCTTGTTTCTGTGCATGTATCTTCATCTGCATGTATTGTGCTTACTTTACTTTGGTCAATGGTCCAATTATGTGATGACAACTCTTTTATTTTGCAATGTTATACTTTAATTTGATGTTTATGGTTTTGTAAAATTGTTGTTATAATCATCAATTTTGCTGAAATTGTAAAGGGTTAAATAATTTGGTCTTTGAAATTAATGAAATTCCTAATCGAACTGTATGGAATTAAAAACTTTTGATCACATTAGCCCCTCCAATCGATGTCTGGGACTAAAAGTACCATCCTGGAAAGACTAGTGCAGTCAAGGATCTTTAATTTCAGGGATATTTTTTAACTTCATTTTGATGATATTGTTTTTATAACCTCTTTTAAATCTTGGATAAACAAAAACATGTTACTTACTTGGATAATATTATCCTCTAACACTGGCCTTGATTTTTTTTGGTTTTTCAAAGTTCTTTTAAATTTTTATTTTATTGATCATTCTTCAATGATATCTTGAGCTGTGAATTTGAATTTCTTTACTAAACTCGTTAGAGATACTCAAGAAGAATAGAAACTGAAAGAGAACCAAATGCTGTTTCTGTGAACATGGTGTAAAGTTTTAAGTCAAGATCTGGATGTTGTAATATCTACCTATGCGGAATAGGGAAATATGTCAACATGTGATCTGCTTCAATATAGCTAGAAACATAGTCAAGTTTCAATGATCTATATTATCAAGTTTTTATCTGCTTTAGATTTCATAAAACTTCTGATTGTATCCTCAAAATTCTCTAATGTTGTTAATCATTACATTTCTCTTAGAAGGAATATATCATCAAAGGAAGAAAAATTGGGACACCAAAACCGAAGTTCATCTTGTGGTGAAACTATATTAGTAATTCACTCCTTTTTGTAGATACTCTAATTTTAAATCTTGTTCCTTGCTTGTTATGAACTGCTTTTGATCCCTTTTATTGTAATTATTACAGTCTCATAGTCTCCGCTGTACTGAATCCTTCATGAAAGAAAATGTAGTTCAAGAGCTCCAGCAAATGCAACCTAATGAACAAACCAAACATATAATGTTGGACATACTGAAGAGATTTCATTCAGAAGGGGAATTGGATAGCATGGATGAGGATTGTAAGTCATCTGTACTTTTTTATTTGTTTTCAGAGATTCAGACATTTCAGAGTTGTTTCGCTACACTCTTTCTGTTTGATATTTATCTTTGCATGTGAGCTTATTTAGTTTTGTATTTTTTTTTCTGAAGCATATATTTTTACTTATAATAATGACATTCAAATCAACAACTCCTTAGATTTTCCCTAAAAAAATACAACTTCCTAGCTTTATCCCAAAATGTGGAGTTCGTTATTCAATACACTATGACTCTGGGACTTGCAGCACCAACTGGCAGATTGTGTAGGGCAGCATAATCCCACATCACTATCCATTTCCCTCTTTGTCTGGAGATCGACATTCTATAGCTCCTCCTACTCACATGTCATAGCATACCTTGGACTACTACACTGTCCAAGAGAAATCAAAATGTCATGTTTTCAAGACAAGGAACCCAAAGAAGCATGAAATATCAAAATTCACAATGAAAATATGGCCGCATGCCCATGCATCACCTACTTGACAACATCCTTATTAAGTTATTATTCATGAAGTTTCTGAAAATTAGTGTTAAAGAGAGAATTTGATTGTAACTGAATTAATTTTTATTTGCTTGTTGAGCTTTACAATGCATGAACAACAGCATTAACTGTCACTCTGTCCGTTATTTCTAGCTGACATAGTTACCAGACGCTAGTCTTTAAAGCTCTAAGAAATGCAGTTAGCAGTGCTCACTGTTCAGTGACAGAGACTAGGGAAGTAGTATTCACGTACTCCTATCATACGCGAAACATGCATCATTAGAAGCACTTGACCGATAATTATTACAATGGCGCCTATTTTCCTGTGTTATCCCCATAAGATGGGTAGGGTTTTACAGAGAGGGGCGACTGGCTGAGATGCAAAGAGAAACTGGAGAGTGAAGATCAATTGAGGTTTTTTAGGCGTGTTATCCCACTGCTCATCTGACCCTTTCATAGAATAAGGGTTTCCTTTTATTATTTTCAATATTAGATTGACGAAAGTCTGAAATATCTCCTGATGAATAAGATGGGCTACCCTTCTCTCTCAGAATGGCATTAGTATACCTGTAGCGGTTGCCATGTCACGTGAGAACCCTCGTGCCATTCTAATAGTCAGACTAGCATCAATATAAAGGGAGTTTCCATCAGTTTGTTTTTTATTTATTTTATTCTGTCAATGAAAGCCATCTGTTTGCTTTTGCTATTTGTTACAGGACCGCTAAATGTCTGTGACTTTGTGAACAAGTTAATTTTTTAGAAGATGGTCTTTCGTAGATGCTGAATGATGTACAATCAATGAAGCATTTAGTTTATGTGGATTTTAGAATAACTGCAGCCTAGCATTGTTAATCATTTAGCAAATGTAATTTTGTAAATAAATTATCACATCATAAGTGAACTATTATTGTTGTGTTTGATTATGTTGGAAGAGTTTTTGAGGTCATAATTTTTAGTTTACCAAGTATACCAATAAAGATGAGTACTAAATTTCTATCTGATTGTTTTCTCCGCTTTTGAAGATTCACCTTTGTCCGAGGAGATGGTGGAAAAAATAATGTTAGGTATGTTCCTATTGAATACATATCCTTTATTGCGTGTGTCTTCTAACTGTTCTACCCCGACACCACAAGTAAAACAGATTTTTGTCTATCTCACGGTTGGGTGAGGCTGATTTTATTTTCATTTCCCTACAGGACAAGAAATCAATTTTGATGATTTATCTCTTGAAGAGAAGAAACAATTTCACAAAGCTATTGCTACTGGGGAATTGAGCAAGATGATCACACCATAGGATTCATGGTGGTCAAAGCATTCCGCCAGAAAACTCCGTCTCAGTAAGGAAAGAACTCAACTTGTTCAAACTCTTTCAGAGCAGGAACCGGTAGATGAAATTGGAAGTAGCGAATTAAGTGAAATTCCTCTCGGCCCTGAAGTTCCACTACCTCCTCTAAGTAAGCTTAGTTCCAAGGAACCGTCACCCTGTTTAACTGTTCACCTAGTTGATATATTATACAGCTACTGCTTCACTCTTCGCCTCTACAATGGTGATCGGAGGTCGGATCCCATAGGGTCAGTCATGGTTGTATTGAGTCTGTCGTCAGTTTTGAGTCAAGGTGGTCAGCCAGAGACTGTACTGGAAGCTCTCACTCATTGCTTGGAGAAGGTATGCTCTCCACCTTACAGACACATGGGGTGACTGCAGTTTGGTATAGGTGTTGTCGATGATGTGAACAGTCTACTTTCGCTGGGAAACCCTGCTATGGTGTGCGCCTTTCGCGACATGCGTTGGTTGATTCAAGAAGGGAAAAGGAGGTGAAATCAGAAAAGCCAATAAAGTTGAGGAGGGATGATATTAAAAGTAGTACTAAACAGGCAGAACGTAAGATATATTTCATCGTGTGTTGGATTCATGAGTTGTTCTCATCGTAGTTGTGTACTATATACATTTAGATGTAGAAATCTGCATGTTTAATATTGCTAATGTAGGAAATCCATCTCTCCATCACTGATTCACCGTAATCACTACTTGATGCAGTCACTTATGTGTGTGTCATTAAATATGGTTTCTTTATATCATGAGTCTCTTCATTATTATGTTCACGAGTTGGAAATCCTGGGTTCAAACCCGGACAAAGGAGAAAAAAAACTATTCTAACAACTAATTACTAACATGTTATTAAAAAAAAAAGTTATTATGTTTAGAAGGAAAAAAGAGAGTGAATTTTCTCGCGGTTCAAGGGGGTAAATTAGTCTTCGTAAAAAAAGTGACATTTTTACAAATTTAATAAACTTTTTTACAAAAATCTGAAAATATAACTTCTAATCAAACATTAGTACGATAATACAAAAACTTCGCATCATAAAGTAGAAAAATCAAACTATTGTTCATAAGAAACAAACCATTTAGTATATAAAAAGTTTCCATGATTTACAAGCTGTGTATGTATTTCCTGTGTGTATCATCTACAAGACTACAACAAATGTTTGATAACATCTCTCATTGTAGGTCTCCGGCGTGGATCCCTTTCTGTACATCTCAAAGCCACCAAAAGCACATTGGTTACTTCTTTCATCACTTTATTAGAATCATAATTAGATATCTCATTGGCAAGTTCTGAATCAGCAATTTCATCAACAACTCCTGTTTCCTCCCACAAAGATCTCACCCAAGTAACTATATCCATTCCTTCCATAAATGATGGATCTATTGCCTTCTTTCTTGATATCAACTCAAGCAAAACTACTCCATAACTGTATACATCAGACTCCTTTCCCATTACTGTTGTATATGCATTCTCTGTCATATAACAATATTTATGCGTTAGTCCATATAATAAATTATGAAGATAAAAGAATCTGCAAATAAAAGATGCAATCATCTTATTGATAGTAAAGAAGAATTACCTGGTGCAATGTAACCAAGTGTGCCAGAAACATTTATTGACTGTGTTGCAGAAGAACTAGAAGACTGATCCAAAATCTTAGAAAGACCAAAGTCAGCAACATGAGGCTCCATTTCAGAATCTAAAAGTATGTTGCTTGTTTTGATGTCTCTATGAACTATGACAGGATCACAGTCATAATGAAGGTAAGCCAATCCTTGAGCAATTCCAATAGCTATCTTATTCCTGATATTCCATTTTAAGGATTGCGGTGGATTCTTCTCATGCAAAACTTCATAAAGGCTTCCATTTGGCATGAATCTGTATGAGATTAGACCGTAATTTTCTCTCAGCCAAACACCTTCCAGTCTGACCAAATTTCTATGCCTAATCTTTGAAAGTGCTTCAACTTCTCTTAACATGCTTACTCGTTTTCGTTCATTTTCACCAAATACAAGCTTCTTCACTGCTAAAATGTTGTCTGGACCTATTGCAGCTTTGTAAATAACTCCTTCAGCTCCTCTTCCTATAATATACTCATCATTTAGATTCGCTGTAGCTTTCATCACTTTCTTCAAAAGGTCTGAAGAACCATCTTCCTCAGTGATAACGGCTTCTTGCTTAGACTTTCTAACTAAAAATATATAAATTAGTCCAAGCAAGACCACAACAAGTATTGAGGATCCAAGTGCTATCATTACAATTGCAACTTTTCTGTGGCCTTTTGATTTTGTGTCATCGTGATTGCATAGTTTTAAATTGCTGCTGGGTAATGAAAGGCTAACACACAGGCCGGGATTGCCCAAAAAGGATGAAGAAGAATTTGATAACTTCGTCAGTTGTTCTGGTACAGGACCTTCAAAAGAATTGTATGAAATGTTCAATTCGGATAACGATTCGAGCTCGTCGAGAACTTGTATGCTTCCTGTCAAATTGTTCCAAGATAGATCCATTTTTAGCAGACTCTTCAGGTTTCCAATCTCCCTTGGAAGCTCACCTACTAGTCCATTAGCACTAAGATTTAAGTCATACAACAAATTCTGCAATTGTCCAATTGATTTAGGAATGTTTCCTCCAAAATCATTTCCGTCGAGTTTTAACTCGTTGAGATTTTCGAATGCTGACAAGAAATCTGGGATTCCCCCACTAAAACGATTCTCTCTGAGATTCAAACTGGTCAATACTGTCCAGCTCTGAAGACTTGATGGAAACGAACCATTAAGGAAATTGGATCCCACATCGAATGCACTCATTTTGGTACACTTTGAAAGTTGATGTGGCAAAGGACCTTCTAAGTTATTGTAAGAAAGCTTCAAACTCTGGAGATTCAGAAGGTTTCCAAGCTCTAAGGGTAAAAAACCCGTTAAGCTGTTCATAGATAAATCTAAAAGAGAGAGATTTGTGCAGTTACTCAAACTTGATGGAATTGTTCCATTGATATTATTGTTGCCGATGCTCAAGTACGAGATATTGGGATTCGTTTCGAAATCAGGAAGAGGACCAGTAAAATAATTATCTTCAAGTTTCAACCTTGTGAGAGTTGTACAACTTCCAACATCCGAAGTTATCCTTCCAATAAATTGATTTTCACCCATATTCAGCTTCGCTAATTTCTTTCCAAAACAAAGATTTGGTGGGAGCGTACCATTAAAATTGTTAGATGTGAAATCCAACTGCACCAAACTGCTATTAATTCCTAAGGTTTGAGGTATAACTCCAGAAAATTGGTTGTTAAACAATGAAATGTTCTTGAGATTTTTGAGCTCAGTCATCTCCACAGGTAACTCCCCCATGAGACTATTATTATACACAAGAACATGTTCAAGGCTTCGAATTTTCCATATGCTAAGTGGAATTTCCCCTACCAGAAGGTTTTCATACAATCTAAGATCGCGTAGTTTACTCAATTTTCCCAATTCACTAGGAATTTCTCCCGCGAGTTCATTGGTATACAAATGTAACATTTCCAATGACTTGCAATCACCAATCTGTGGAGGTATGTTCCCAGACAAAAGATTCTCTGGAATTACCAAAATAGAAAGATTGTGAAGCAAACCAAAGGTTGATGGTATGTTTCCATCTAACTTATTCATTGCAGCATAGAACTCTGTTAGACCACTACAATTACCTAAACTTGATGGAATACTGCCAGTAAAATTATTGAATGAAAGACTCAAATAATTTAAATTTTTGCAATTTCTCGACCCTAATTGAATGGTCCCTCCAAGGTTATTACGATTGAGACTTAAATAAGAAAGTTCTTTTAGATTGTTTAAACTCTCAGGTAGAACTCCCTCAAATTGATTCGAGTCCAAAATTAGGTAACTCAATTGACTGCAATTTCCAATGGATTTGGGAATTGTTCCTGACAACTGATTACTCTCAAGACTTATTACAGAAAGGTTAGCAAGGTTTCCAATACTAACGGGAATTGAACCAATTAAACTATTGTTATTGAGACGCAAATCTTCCAAAGGATTAATTTGAAACAAGGATTGAGGAATTTCACCACTGAAATTGTTTACAGAAAGATACAAGTACTGAAGCATGCTACAATTGCTTAATTCTGAGGGAATTTCACCACTAAAGTTGTTTTCAGAAAGATCCAAGTACTGAAGCATGCTACAATTGCTTAACTCTGAAGGAATTTCACCTGAGAGATCATTGATTGACAAGTCTAGGAATTGAAGGTGAATCAACTTTCCAATTTCAGGTCCTAATTGACCTGAAATTGAATGATCACTTAGGCTTAGGGATGTTACATTTAGTGAATCATCACACTCCACTCCTTTCCATGAACATGGAGTGGAATCAGAAGAATTCCATGTGGATGTTATGTTAGCAGGCACAACAGTCCAGTGGCTCAAAAGTGACAACAGAGCCAAACCCTCAAAGTTCAATGCAGAAGTAACATATAACAATATAGAAAAGCAAAGAAGAAACACATAGAGATACCCCATAGAAATAAAAACAACGAGGTACAAAGAGACACAAACTATGAATGTTGACCGGAACAATTCTTAACCAGACTTTAACGGATTATATACTACTAGAGCCTTTTTATCAAGAATCGGAGAGTTAAGACAAAAGAAAGTATGAATGTTATGGTGGCAAAGCTTTAAGAGGGGAAAAACACTTACCTTAATGCAAGGTGCTGTTTTGGGCTTTTGAATCTGATATGGAGTTGTGAGTACAAATGAAGTATGATAAAATAGTTAGAAGCTTAAAATGATAAAATTTTGTCCTTCTTCATATATTATATATAGTGGCGTGCATGATTTTGGAACCATGCAGTTATAAGCAATGAGATGACCAGATTTAGAAGTTGACAGTTGAATATTTTTTTGGATAGATTCAATTGTCGAAGCGCGGGGAATATTGTAATGGGTAGTTGGGCGCCCACTTGGTTCCCAAAGAGTAACAATAAACTATTTTTCTTTTAGGGAAGTAATAATAATTAATAAACTATTTTATGTAGCATGCCCACCGTTTTAACAAGAATAAATTAAGAATAAACCACCAAATTAACTGATTTTCAAATTAGTTCCTAACTCTATTAATATTTTAATGGTTAATAGGCTTTTACACCCTGTAATATAGGTCACTTTTGGTTTTACCCCTGTAAAAAAAACTTTTTGAATTTGATCCTTGTAAAAAAAATTGTTTTAGAATACCCATCTAGATCAGCTGACTGTGCATTTTCGCTGAGGTGGCACGCTGAGTCACCTTTTTTGATGATGTGGCACGCTGACTGTATAATTTTTTTTATTTTTTTATGGGGATACGTGGCATTTGTGATTTTTTTTAAATAAAAATAAAAAAATTCATAAAAAATTAAAAAAACCAAAAAAATTCTTGAAAAATAAAAAAATGAAAAATGTTCTGAAAAAAAAAAGATTAAAAAACAAAAATAAATCTGGAAAAATTAATAAAAATGAAAACAAATTTGGAAAAATTAATAAAAATGAAAAATAAATATGGAAAAATGAAAAAAATTCACTTTTTTTTACGAATGTAAGAAGTTTTATTTTATAAAAAAAGAAAAATTCAGGAAATTAACATTTATATTTATACAAAATATATAAATATTTTCCAATAAAATAAAATTATGGAAATTAATTTTCAAAATCAAAATAATTAGATAATATTATATTTTTGAATTTTTTTACAATTTTAATTTAATTGAATTTGTTTTCATAAATTTTTCAAAAATTTGGATATATATTAATTTTTTCCAGAATTTTTTCATTTTTAAAAATTTTTCCATATTTTTTTATAATTTTTTCATTTTTATTAATTTTCCCAGATTTTTTTTCATTTTTATTAATTATTCCATAATTTTTAAATTTTTCTGGTCTTTTTTCAAATTTTTTTTTAAAAAGTTTTTTTTTTATTTTTTTTTAAAAAAAATCACCAATGCCACGTGTACCCTGTAAAAAATAAAAAAATTATACAGTCACCGTGCCACATCATCAGAAAAAGGTGACTCAGTGTACCACCTCAGCAAAAATGCGCAGTCAGCTGGCCTAGGAGGCAAAACCAAAAGTGTCCTATATTATAAGGAGTAAAGGTCTATTAACCCATATTTTAATCTAGTTCATATTTTTATCAAAAGTTTTTCAATTAGGTCCAACTCCATGTTTTTATGTTTTTGTTACATGACGAACGACCTAATTGAGAAACTTTTTATAAAAACAATAACTAGTTTAAAATACTAATAGAGTTATAGACTAATTTGAGAGTAGTTTACAAAGACATGAACTAATTTAGTGGTTTACTCGATCAATACGTAAATGATTTTTTAAATGCCAATTTGCTTCTTTATTTTATATTTTTATCTCATTTTCGATCTTGGTCTATCTATTTATAATTTCAGCATTTTAGTCCCTTATTTCTAAAATTATTGATTTTTCCATCTATATATTTCGAGATTGGATTTTGACGGTGTGATAAGTGGTATGCCTGTCACATCTAAATTGATAATATGTAAATGAGTTGTTAAGTGAAAATTCACTTAGAGAATATTTTAGATAAAAAAATTAATTGATTTTGTGATATAAATTATGCATATTTTGATGAAATATAAGCTAGTTTTTAAGTATGAATCTATTAGATGTCGTCACATCATCAATTGATATTTATATCGTCAAAATTCAATTTTAAATTTTATCCCTTAAACTCATTTGAGTTGTCTAATAGTATTGGATTGAGACTTTGAAGTATGATCATCGCAAAATTTTAGGTTCGATTCTTCATATTATCAATTTAGATAGATTAGTTTGGCTTCTAAAAAAAACCCTAAAAACATTTTAAAATATACGATAAGAAAAAAGATAGTTATTTTAAAAATAAAATATGACCGCTTACAAGGGATAAAAAATATGAGACAAAAAGCGCAAATTAAAAAATAAGGGATCAAAGTCTCGAATGAAAGGGATCAAAGTCTCGAATGAGACAATAACTACTTGTTACATCCTTAAAAAAACTACTTGTTACTTATTATTGTTATTGATAAAACAAACTATATTTGTTAATAATAATTAGTTATATGGTGATATGTGAAACAAGTTACCGCATTTTAGTTTATGAGTGTGTTTGATTTGCTAAAAAGTTAATAGAAAACATTTCAAATATCAGTAGGACGTTTGTCCTCACTCTCCATTTTAAGATTAAAATGAATAGTGTGATCATACCAACACTAATTTATTGGATTCCATCAAAACTCCGCGATTAAACGTGTTTAAGCAATAATAATACTAGAATGGGTGATCAGAAGCCTATGTGTTGCATATCTCTCACCATTTTTCTCTTAAAAAAAAAGTCTTTGAATTCTACTTGATGTCATTATCAGACATGCATACAGCTGTTTTACAATATTATTTAGTATATAGTTGTCCTTGTTCACACCTCAAATGTGAAAGAGTAGTGATATTTGAACAACTATTTTGGTACAACCTTTGAGACAACCTTGTTGTTCTCTCTTTTCTTTGGTCAAAAACAATAGAGTGAGAGAAAAAGGAAGAGAGGTAATAAAAACATAATGTAAGTATGAGAGAGAAAGTTGTACCAAAATAGTTGTACAAATATCATTTCTCAATGTGAAAACTAAAAAAACTTTGAATAGGAATATCTTTATCCTTTTTTGAAGTCAGCCATATTTGAACTAAAGTCAATATATGACCGTTAACTATGTTAACCAATTGAACCAAATCGTGGTTAAGAATGCAAATGATATATCCCAGTTGAAGCCCCCACTGTCTGCTGCGTTGGATGATCGTCTTCATCCAATATTCCAATATATGTGAATGTGGGTTTTAGCCAGACTTGTCCATATTTGCGGCTATCCTTGAGAAAAGTCAAATTAATCTTGAGAACTTCTTCTTTTGTGTTACATAATTCAATTGAATAAGGAGTTTTAAAACTTGTAAATCCATGTAAGCTTTGGGTTAAACGGCAAAATAATGATAAGAATGAGGAAATCCATCCCAAATTATATGTCGCTTTAGGGAAAAAATTTGTCTCAAATTATATGTCGTTTTACAATACCAATACAACATTAATGTTACTTTTTCTATTATAACTTTAACTATTTATTACTCTCTCTTCTTTCAATTCTTTCATTTATTTTTCTCATATTATTTATTAAGGATAATTTTGTAAAACAACTCATAATATCTCTTTTCTACACAATATTAAGTGCATTTCTTAATATGTGTGAAATGCCCAATAGACATTGGGGACTGCTTGAGAGATAAAAGTGGAAGTAACTTTAAATAAAAAGAAATGTTATTTGAATAACCCTTTGTTGGGATAATTTGTTGAGCAAGTAAAATATACAAAGAAATTTAGGCAGTGACACAAAAATCAAAGTGATAGAGGGACAAAGTAAAAACACAATGAAAGTATGAGAGAGAAATTTATCATAAAAGTTGTCAAAAAATGGTTATTTAAATATCAATTCTCTTAAATAATATAACAAAATGTAAATATCGATTTAACCAATCACACTTGAATTGGTTCAACCAAACAACAATGTAAGCGAGATCAAATCAACCAACCGACTTTATAGACATCAGATTCTACCGATTGTAACAACCGATTTATTAAAAGTAACACCAATATAACACATATTGAGAGTAATTTCTTTAGACATTAGTGTAGTAGTATTTTATAATAATTACATATTATTTTTTAAAAAGGTTAAATTAACACATCGAAATTAACGTCAAAGAGAATCGAACATGATACATTGATAAAACAAACTTTAAGATCTCAAACCAACACCACCGTATTAACCCTAGTATGTTTATAATAATTACATATCATAATAACATTTTTAAACATCTACACAAGTATTATAGATGATGAGATATAATTAGATTGTTTTTTGTCCTTTTCATTTTATTACATGCCGCATAGTTATGAAATCTTTTTTCAATAATCTTTTTAAAATATCCATCTTTTACTAACCAATTTATGAAATATTTGAATTTTTTTTTCTTCTTCAAATAGTCTAGTTGTCAGAATTCATCTCAATGATAAATAAATGAGGTGTTCGTGATTTGAACATAAAACCATATTATAATGCATTGTCTTTACCATTTGAACTAAACACGTGGGGATATTTGAAATGATTTTTAACTAATCAAATTTTAAAAAATAGTAAACAAATTTACCAACATGTTCCACCATTACTATCATTTTAAATGATTTTTTTAAAGATTAAAATAACTATATAATACCAATATAACCCACTTGGGTTGACCTAGTGGTATTTGCTTGAGACTTGGGAGTATGCTCATTTTGAAGGTGTGGTATTTGCTTGAGACTTGGGAGTATGCTCATTTTGAAGGTCTCAGGTTCGATTCTCTCTAATGTCAATTTGGATGAGTTAGTTTAACTTCTTCAAAAAAAAAAAAACTATATAATACCAATATACAATTATATTACTTAAAAAAAACCAATATAGCATTATTAACTAGGGGTGTGCAAAATATCCGGTTAACAGAGAAAACCATGTCCAGATCCAAAACCATATCCAAATAACCGGATATTTATACACAAAAAATTAACCAGTCTATTCTAAAATGGTCGGTCATCCATTTTTATAAATCCGATTTTTTTATTGGATGTTCATATCTATAACCATATATTTTTATAACTGTTTAACAATATTTTTTTTTCAAAAAAAGTAAACAATATTTGTTTTACGAAAACGAGACAGAGTACTCAATGGTTCTGAATCGGTGTTCGTTGAAAGAAGGCAAAGAAGAATGAAAGATAACGAATGCAGTAGCAGTATAATCAAAACAATAGGACGAAGAAGAAAAG